>CAIGRU010000393.1_pt1 | contig 31580 bp, 23 predicted proteins | sample 7351341 | NCBI WGS metagenome assembly CAIGRU01
CCACCCACACCCATCAAAAAGAGGGCAAGATGCCCTCTCTCCGCCACCCACCACCCCTCTTCCTAATTCCCTCCCCCGCGGCAGCCGCCCCCGCGCTCCTAAAAAGACAAACCGGCGGCAAGAGCACATTGACATACTTAATAAAAACCAAAAACACAGCCTGACCACAGATTATCATCTGTAGCAACGCATTCCTCCAAACAGAACTGATTGATAGCTGTTAATGCCGTCCGTCAAACACATACAGCGACGACCCCGGCAAAGTCACCGATATCGTACTGTCCAGGTCAATCCCCTTGTCGGTGGCGATACCCGAAAGGCACTCTTGTGAATTAAACGCCTTGGACAGATAGATATCGCGGCATTCGTAAGCAGGAATATCAAGAACCTCGCGGAGAGTGAATCTGAACGTCTGTGCCGTTTCCGACGGATTGCGTAGCGCCAGTGTCGCGTTTGAGCCGTTCCATGCCGCCCATCCGTAGACGTTGGCATTAGAGCCATCCCACGGATTGCCACCTATCCAGTGGATATCGGGAAGCACCGTGGCATTCTTCTCCTGCCATTTGATGCATTCCGCTATGTCGCCCCACAGCGCGCCGTTCTCAATCTCGTTCAGCAGCTTGGAATCGCAATAAAGCTCCACCATGCCCGAGCCGCAGGCAAATGCGCATCGTATCTCCCTTACTATTCCGGCATAGTCCATCTCCTTCGAGACATCGCCATGTTCGGTCAGTATTACGCCATGAGTCATCAGGGTGTTGATAGGGCAGAGAGGCGAGTTCTGGACAAAGTTCTGATATACCAGGCGGTCGCGGTAAGTGATCCATTTCTCACGATCCGTACCCTGGTCGCCGATTTCACCGTAGTCACTCTCCTGACGCCACACGGCATCCGTGTAGTGAAACCAGAACGGAGACGCCCAGGTGCCTACGGTAGTGTTGAAGAACATATCCGGTCTTATCTCGCGTACAGCCTTCAGCACAGCTATTATCCCCTCGGCATTCTCCTCGCCTATATTTCCTTCATCGGGACCTACCGAGCTGAACTGTGCGCTTATGCCGTCGAGCTTGAAGAAGCAGAAATCGTATTTATCCACCATATCGTTGCATGAGTTCAGGAATACATTGTAGTATAGCGGATTGCTCAGTTGCATTCCACCATTATCCTTCCAGTATTGGCGGCGGAGATCACCCGAGGTGCCGTATCCGCCTACCGGTCCGAGCCACGCACCGGTGCCTGCGCCTATCTCGCGAGCTATATGGTATGGTTCTTTAAATCCGTTCGGAAATCCTTTGTTGAACGACCACGTGCCGTATTCGTCCCATCCGTCATCCCATACGAAAGCCTTGATGCCGGCGCCATGTTTGTCGAATAGGTTCGTTTTCCACTCTCCTACCACATCCACGCAGTCCCCCGCGGTCATGTGACCGTCGTATGTCGCCGAGTTGTTGCGGTCTATGTTTAGCTCATACCATGAATTATAGTGGGGAAACGGACGCCATGGTACTGCACGCTCCCTCTCGCTGTAGGCAAGAAACGAACGTCGCGCCTGGTCCTTGGCTATTAAGCCTGCCACCGCGCTCACCCTCCAGCTCTTCCCTGCGGCGAGTGTCGCATGACGGCTCCATAACCCTTGTATCATGCGCGTGTTACCTTCGGTACCATTCTTGGCACTATCATTACGGATAATCTCTACGGTGTTGATGCCTGTGGGAGTCTCCAGTCCGGCGAAAATCTTATCTGATGCGAGTACCGCGCCACGCGTGTTACCCACTATGGATGGGGCGTCGGCTGCCGCGATTTCATATTGCATAGGTATGATGTTAATCATATCCGCATCCTTCTTGGCGGTGAGCGTCAATTCCGTACGAAGGTAGTGTGAGCCATCGCGCAGTATGGCACGCCATTCAAAAGTCAGGTCCTTGTATTCCAGTTCTGCTTTTACACTTTGACCGTAATACTTCTCCGATGCCACCGTGGCTTCAGGATTGCAGCTCAGAGGTTCTATTCCCCATGATGTTACGGTCATCTCCGATGCGGCTACCTTGGTCGAATCGTCGCCTATTGTTATGGTGAATAATTCTGTGCCGGGCTTGAGACCCATTTCCTCGCATCCTCCGAAAGAGAGTTTGCCGTTGTCATTGATAAACGAAGCGGAAAACAAATCGTTCTTCAGCACAAGTTCACGGCAGTTGGCACGCTTTTCAGCCGATGCCGTTCCGGCTTGCTGAAGTTGTGGAAATATTACCGACTGTGCGGAAACGGATGGCGATGACATTACTGCCGCAAGCAGTATGTATATCAATAAATAATTGTGTGTAAATAAGTTCTTCATTGGTGTCGTATGTTTTTTTACCGGTATTTCTCTACAAAGATAGAATATTCGGCGGATACTTATGCTATAGGTGTATAAAAAACAAAAGGAAAGTCTCACGACTTCCCTTAAGCTTCAAATACACAATTATCTATAAAACAACTATTATTAGCCTTAAATTTCGTGACCGCTACGTTGCGGCATATAATAATGCTGTTACGCTGGCGGCGGGGCTTCTGTAAGCTCAGCCACGCGCAACAATCAACGAATCTATATTCAAGATTGCAACGATGCGTTCCTATTTGTTTCGGGGATGAAGTGTATAGCAGAGAGTGTGAAATGTCGGCTAAAAAATCCTGTTCGGGACATGGCTTAGCCATCTACTAAACACTTCGCGACATCGTGCGCGTCTATAACCTATCAAAAGCACCGCAAAGTTAAAAATTACCTCAATAACAACCAAGCAATACACAAAAATTAACATAAAATTGCTCCGTCTGCTTTCGGATTGCAATTTGCATTACGATTTCTGAAATTGAGTGGGCGACATCCCGGTCATGTGCTTGAAGTATTTGCCGAATGATGATTGGTTGCTGAAATTCAGCTCGTAGGCTATCTGTTGCACGTTCTTTCCGGAGAAGCGTAGCAGGTTCTTTGCCTCTAATATCACATAATCGTCTATCCATTGTGCGGCAGAACGTCCGGTGCTTCTGCGCAGTATCGACGACAGGTATTTGGGCGTTATGAATAGCTCATTGGCATAGAATGCCACGCTGCGCTCCTTACGGTGGTGGGTCTTGAGCAGATGCATGAATTCCTTGATGTAGTTGACGCGGCGCGACATGGCGGGGGTGGTGCGTCTCTCGGCTCGCTTGCTGGCAAACTGCATGAGCTGGTAAATGGATGCTGCTATCAGCGAACGCGCTATCGAACGCACATAGTGGGCATCGGTATTGTCCACCGTGTTGTAGTGTATCAGATCGAAATAGCGGCTCATCAACGCTACCTCCTCATTGTCGAGGGTCATCATGGGTGGCTGGTTGGAGGTGATGCTTATGGTTGCCATAAGGCTCAGGTCGAAATTGATGTCGCGCATGAATTCCGGTGAGATTATGAACACGTAGGCGTCAAGGTTGTCCCAGTCCACATGACGTATGTTGAACACACTGTCGGCGCTTATCGTAATCAATGTGTTGGTGCCTATGTGGTAAGACTCGAGGTTGACATCTATATCTATCGAGCCGTTGAGACACATCACCATCGTTACTCCCTGCATGCGCATCGTATGCGAGGTGAGGTCGGAGAAGCGTTCGGTCTTGCTCACACGTGAAAAGATATAGTCGCTCGCGAAACTACTGAATTGCTTCGAATACTTTACTATCATCTCCGGACTTGCCGGTGGTATCGGTTGCTCTTTTCTGCGTGGCATATATGGTGTGTCTTGGTCTGTTTTGGTACAAATGTACATAATTTTATGGTAATAATGGACTAAAAAAGTCCTTTTTGCCCAATTTGTTGGTCCGTTATGGCGAATAATTGTGCATTCTGTGCTGTCAGGGCAAGAATTAGGGTGTGTCACTATCCATTATTGCCAACTACTTACTATCTTTGCGGTAGCTAATGAGTGGCGTGGATGCTTTGTCGCCGCCCGCTCATGCAGTCGATTAACCTCATAACTTAATTGTATATGGCTGAAATGAATCAATCTTCCGCGCCGCAGGAGCTGACCAAAGGGTCGGCATGGTGGCGTTACATACTCAAATATGGTGTGCCGTTGGTGATAAGCGTCGGGCTTTGCTATTTGCTGTTCACCGGTGTGAACTTCACCGAGATGATTGATATTATCAGGAACAATTGCAATTATTGGTGGATTCTGCTGGCTATGTTCATAAGCGTGTTCTCCCACGTGTTCCGTGCCATGCGCTGGCGCATACAGCTTCGCGCCATCAATGTCGATGCTCCGCTGTATGTGTTGGTGCTCAGTATATTCGGTACCTATGCGGTTAATCTTGTGTTGCCGCGTCTTGGCGAAATATGGCGCACGGGCTATGTGGCGCAGCGTCAGAATGCATCGTTCACCACGGTGTTCGGCTCCATGGTGGCGGACCGCCTTGCCGATACGGTTACGGTGTTGCTGCTCACAGCGGCTACATTCTTGTTTGCCGGCAATGCTCTTATGGATTACTTGCGCCAGAACCCCGAGGGCTACGAGCGCATCATGGCTCTGATTACCTCGCCATGGTTGTGGGCTGTGGCAGTCGTTGCCATAATAGGCGTGTGGGTGCTGTTTGCTAAATTCCGCGACAATAAGCTGGTCAAGGCAGTGTCGGGTTTCTGCCGCGGTCTGTGGGATGGATTTGCCGCCATTGCCACCATGCCGGGCAAGGGCCGTTGGTTACTGCTCACGGTATGCATCTGGGGATGCTACTTCCTTCAATTATATGTGGCGTTCTTCTCATTCCCTGCCACTACTGAGGTGGTGGCGCGCTACGGTACCATAGCTGTGATGGTGTGCTTCGTGTTCTCAAGCATATCCATGGGCGTTCCCTCCAACGGTGGTATCGGTCCCTGGCAGTGGGCGATAATTTTCGGGCTGAGCCTTTACAGTGCCGGCATACCCGAGCTCACCAAAAGCTATGCCACATCATTTGCCAATCTTGTGATGGGCTCGCAGACACTGCTGCTCATAATACTTGGGCTTATAACTTTCATAGCCATAGCTATCGACAAGCGTAAAAACAAACCTGTCAAAAGATAACCCTTCACAACGATGATACTCGACGACGACAAACCCGACTATTTCCTTGAATCCGAAGACAACGCGGCTCCATCCGGCGCCCCCGCATCTCCATCCGCTAAGCCGGGCGATACGATAGATTTCGGCTCGCCCTCCACCATGGCGGAAAATACCGGTGCGGGTCACGATGATGTAAAACCGCGTCACGGTAAGATGCGCAAGGTGCTTGCATGGACTGTGTTTGTCGGTGCGGTAATTCTGGGTGCCGTGTTCTATCTGCGTTATTGCACCCCTTATGTCACCGACGCGCGACTCAAGTGCTACGTGGTGAATGTGGAGAAACGCGGACTTATATTCAAGACATACGAGGCCGATGTCGTGTCGGAGAGTGCCGTCACCGATACCGCGCGCCTGTATTCCCGCGACTACTCCTTCAGTATCGATGATGCGGCTGTGGCTTCAAAGCTTCAGCAGATGCAGGGCACCGGCAGACCGGTGATAATAGGCTATGAGAAGTATTACGGTACGTTGCCATGGCGCGGGGCTTCCAAGTCGGTAGCTGTGAGTGTCGAGCAGGTGCCATAGGTGCTTGATTTGGACTTATTAATAAAATATCTGCGGGTATTTCACCGCGTTTGGTTATCTTTGCGGTGATAGTCATGCAATAACATTAAATAACAACCGATATACTATGTCAGAGATAAAGTGTGTAGGCATTCTTACATCCGGTGGCGATGCCCCCGGCATGAATGCGGCAATCCGCGCCGTGACGCGTTCGGCAATCTTCAGCGGCTTCAGAGTGAAGGGTATCTATCGCGGATACCGTGGATTGATTTCCGATGAAATCCAGGAGTTCAAGACTCAAAACGTGTCAAACATCATACAGATGGGCGGCACGATTCTGAAAACAGCCCGTTGCCCTGAGTTCCAGACTCCCGAGGGTCGTCAGTTGGCTTATGACAACCTGCGTCGTCACGAGATTGATGCTTTGGTGGTGATAGGCGGTGATGGTTCGTTGACCGGTGCCCGTATCTTTGCCAATGAATACAACTTTCCTATCATAGGTCTGCCCGGTACCATCGACAATGACCTTTACGGTACCGACTCCACTATCGGTTACGATACGGCGTTGAATACCATCATGGAGTGTGTCGATAAGATTCGTGATACCGCCACATCTCACGAGCGTCTCTTCTTTATAGAGGTAATGGGTCGCGATGCCGGCTTCCTCGCCCTTAACGGTGCTATAGCTTCAGGTGCTGAGGCTGCTATTATCCCTGAGATCTCTACCGAGGTCGACCAGTTGGCGGAGCTCATACAGAATGGCTTCCGCAAGAGCAAGAACTCCTCAATCGTACTGGTTGCCGAGAGTCCTGTCACCGGAGGCGCCATGGGTATGGCTGAACGTGTCAAGAATGAATATCCCGGCTACGATGTGCGCGTGTCCATATTGGGTCACTTGCAGCGTGGTGGATCCCCCACGGCAAAAGACCGCATCCTCGCATCCCGCATGGGTGCCGCCGCTATCGATGCGCTGCTCGATGACCAGCGCAATGTGATGATTGGTATCAAGAACGATGAGATAGTCTATGTGCCCTTTACCAAGGCAATCAAGAACGATAAGCCTATCAACCGTAACCTGCTTGACACGTTGCGTCGTCTGTCGATATAATGCATCTCCATGTTCTGAAATATAATGAATCTTCCGCAGGAGTTTCTAAATGAAATAGAGGGTTACGGATTCGGACCTTTGAACGGTATAGGGGCGGCGTTGCAAACGCCGCCTTCCGTATCGGTGCGTTTCAATGCGGGTAAGGGGTTGCTTACGGCACCCGGTGCCGATGCGGTGCCTTGGTGCGGTGCCGGATGTTATCTGGATGAGCGTCCGGCGTTCACGTTCGATCCGCTGCTTCATCAGGGCGGGTATTATGTGCAGGATGCGTCATCCATGTTCATAACCCATGTGCTGCGTCAGATTACTGCCGGCGGTGCTCCCGTGCGTTATCTCGACGCTTGTGCCGCTCCGGGTGGAAAGACCACGGCGGCTATCGACTCGCTGCCTGAAGGCTCGGTGGTCGTGGCAAATGAGTTTGTGCCGTCACGTGCAGCCATATTGCGTGAGAATCTTGTGAAATGGGGCTATCCGCTATGCTGTGTCACGCAGGGCGATACCGGACGGTTTGCTGCTGACGGTGCCGTATTCGACATCATTGCCGCCGATGTGCCATGTTCGGGCGAAGGTATGATGCGTAAGGATGAAGAGGCTGTACGGCAGTGGAGCGGGGCGTTGGTGCAGCGTTGTGCGGAACGTCAGCGTGAGATTGTCGATAATCTATGGCACGCGCTCCTCCCCGGAGGATATTTCATATACAGCACCTGTACGTTCAACCGTGTGGAGAATGAGGAGATGGTGGAGTATATGATGCGCGCTTATGGTGCTGAATCTGTGGAGATAGATGGAGCCGATGGATGGGGCATAGCCGGTGGCATAGATACCGGTGCTCATTGTTGCCGTTTCATTCCCGGTCAGGTGCGCGGCGAAGGGCTTTTCATGGCAGTGCTGCGCAAGCCGGTGACGGATGGTGCCGGTGTTGGCGGAAATGGCAAACGTGCCCGTAAAAAGGAGCGCGTGACCGCTTCAGTATGCAAGGCACCTAAGGATGTGCGCGGTTGGCTTGATTATGCGTTTGATGGAGATGTGGTCATGCGTGGTGATAGCGTGTTTGCATGCCCGGCGATAGCGTGGACGGATTTTCCTTATCGTCCCGAAGTGGAGGTTGGCACGGTCAAGGGTAAGGATGTGATACCATCGCATACGTTGGCGATGAGCCGGTTGCTTAATACCGGTGCCTTCAGCCGTGTGGAGGTGGATTATGCCACGGCAATATCCTATCTGAGGTGTGAGGCGGTGTCGCTTGATGCCGGGGCTCCCCGGGGAGTGGTGTTGCTCACGTATGGCGGTATCCCGCTCGGATTTGCCAAAAATCTTGGCAACAGGGCAAATAATCTATATCCCAAGCAGTGGCGCATATTGTCGCAACATGGTGGCGATGAGGTCGGTGATGCCGTAGCTAAATTTGCCGTGCGGAGGTGAGCGCATGTTGGGTGTTTGATAAATTCTGTGTACATTTGCGGTAATGAAAAGATTCACGATAATACCGTTTCTGCTTACGGTGCTGATGCTCATGATGCCATTGGGCGGATGCCGCATAAGCTACACCCTCAACGGTGCTGCCATAGATTATACCGTTTACAAGACAATACATGTGGCAAACTTCCCGATACGTGCGGCATTGGTGTATCCGCCGTTGCAGCAGACATTCGAGAATGAGTTGCTTGACTATATATCGCGCAACACTCGGTTGCAGACAGTCGACGGCGCGTCGGATCTCCAGCTTGAAGGTGAGATAACGCAGTACTACCTCACGCCACAGGCGGTGACGGAGGATGCCTATGCCTCGCGCACGCGTCTCACAATCGGTGTTCGTGTGAAGTATCTCGATAATAAGGCAGAGGGTAAGGATGTCGACCAGACATTTACTGCCTATCGTGACTTTGATAGCTCACAGATGCTCAATGAGGTGGAGGAAGAATTGTGTCAGGAGATTTCTAAAGAGCTGGTGCAGTTGATATTCAACGCCACACTCGGTAACTGGTAACGGTAAGTCGCTTTATGACGGAGTTTAAGAAATTCATGGACATTATATCCTCGGGCGATATGGCGGGGGTGGATGCGTCATTGGCATCGCGTATTGCCGATGAGTATCCCTTTTTTACATTGCCGGCAGCCCTTGCATTGAAAGCAGGGGTGGAGGATGAATCGGTTAGGAGGGCATTGATGGCTAAAGTGGCACTGAATTCCCCCGATGGTGAAACCCTGTTCAGGCTCATAGACCCCGATGGGGCGAAGCTGTCGCGTTTCTATCCCGACGAGACGGCAAAGGAGACCACGCCTACCACAGATAAGGCTATAGATACTTTCCTTGATACTTACGGAAAGATTGACGAACAGGAACAAGCGTTGCTCGAACGTCTGATATTCAATCCCGTGCCTGACTATTCACAAGTGCTGGCACGCGATGCTGAGGATGATGCGCCTGCCGAACCGGCATCGGGGCAGGATGCCTTGCTCGATGCGTTTCTCGCTAAGCAGGATGTGGCGGCGAAACATGCCGCTGAAGGTGCCGGGCATGCGGTTGATAAGGAGCAGGAAGAGCCGCGTGTGGTGACTCCTTCTGCCGATGCCCCTCTGAGTGAAAGTCTTGCCCGGATTTACATAAAACGCCGGCGATATGACAAGGCTTATGAAATAATCCGTCAATTAAGTTTGAATTTTCCGGAAAAAAGTATTTACTTTGCAGACCAATTGCGTTTCTTGCAGAAACTTATATTGAATCAGAAATACGCCAAACAACAAAAACAATAATATTAACACTCAATACTCAAATAGAATATGTTTGCAGTTTTAATCGTGCTCACGCTCATAGCAGCCGTTCTTCTCATAGGTGTTGTCCTCATTCAGAAGTCTAAAGGTGGCGGCTTGTCATCGTCATTCGCCGGCTCAAACCAGATTATGGGTGTGCGTCGTACCAACAATTTCATAGAAAAGGTTACCTGGATTTTGGCAGGTGCCATCTGCTTGCTCGCTGTGTTGTCGACATTCTTCATGCCCGATGCCATAAGCCGTAGCGGTTCTCGTGTTAACGCTCCTGCTACCGAACAGGTTGAAGGTGGCAACTATGACACCCAGCTCCCCGCTGCTGAAGCACCCGCAGCCGAGTAAATACGGTAAAGAAATAACTTGTGCCGTTGTGGCACATCAGTCAAGCACCCTTCCGCAAGGTTCGGTGCTTGCTCTGTATAGGATTTGTCGTTGAGGTTGCCCGCTCATAGGGATATTTGTGATGATATTGGTTGTGGTCAGGCATATTCTCTTTCGGCAGAATACAAATTTATTAGTATATTTGCAACAGTCAATATTTTAACACCCCAATATCTATTAAATGACCATGATTAAATCAGTGAGTTCCTTATTGCTGCTGTCGGCTTCCTTAACAGTGTCAGCACAGCAATTGCCCGAATGGCAGACGATCAATGGATTTCGCGACGGACAGATTGATGCCCACGCTTTAGTGGTGCCCTATAAGGCAAACGATGTAAAGGCTGTGGCTGAGATGGACTTCGCCAAGTCGCCATACTATCTGGACCTTAATGGGAAGTGGAATTTCAAGTGGACTAAAAATCCCGCTAACCGTCCTGCCGGCTTCCAGGCTCCCGATTACGACGTGAGCCAATGGGATATGATAACGGTTCCGGGCAACTGGGAACGCCAAGGCTACGGAACTACGGTGTATGTCAATACTACCTATGAATTTGACAGCGAATGGGCTGGATTCAAGAAAGATGCTCCTCTTGTGCCTACGGAGACTAATGAAGTAGGCTCGTACCGCCGTACATTTACCATTCCCGCCGATTGGCAGGGACGCCGTGTGGTGCTGTGCGTGGAGGGCGCGATATCGTTCTATTACGCGTGGGTCAATGGCGAGTACCTCGGTTGCAACCAAGGTTCAAAGACTGCAGCAGAATGGGATATAACGGACAAACTGAAAGACGGAGATAATGTTCTGGCTCTTGAGGTGTACCGATGGTCATCGGGCGCATATTATGAGTGTCAGGATTTCTGGCGTCTCAGCGGTATAGAACGTGACGTATATCTTTACAGCACTCCCGATACTTATATCTCGGATTTCACAGTGCATTCGCCTCTTGATGCTGAATACAAGGATGGTGAATTTAAACTGGATGTTGAGGTGAATGGCAATATTGCCAAAGGACAGGATGTGAAGTACACTCTGTATGACGCTGCCGGAGCCGTGGTGGCTCAGGATATGAAAGCCGCTGCATCGCGGCTCACATTTGCCAAGACCATAACCGATGTCAAACCGTGGACATCCGAGACCCCCAACCTTTACACTCTGCTGGTGGATTATGTGGATGCTTCGGGCAACGTGACCGAGACCGTGGGATGTAACGTGGGCTTCCGCACCTCGGAGGTCAAGAATGGATTGTATCTGCTCAATGGTCAGCCCATGAAGATAAAAGGAGTGGACCGCCATGCGCATTCTCCATTGGGACGTACCGTACCGCGTGAACTGGCTGAACTTGATATAAAACTGTTTAAGGAAAATAATATCAATGCCGTGCGCAACAGCCATTATCCGCAGGACCGTTACTGGTATCATCTCTGCGATAAGTACGGTATTTATGTTATAGACGAGGCTAATGCCGAATCTCATGGCTACGGTTATGGCAAGGAGTCTCTCGCCAAGCGTCCGGAATGGATTCCCGCAGTGATGGATCGCACGCAGCGCATGTACCATAAGTCAAAGAACAATCCTTCTGTTACGTTCTACTCGCTTGGCAACGAATGTGGCAACGGCATAGTATTTGAGGAGACTTACAAATGGATGAAGTCTGTGGAGGACAACCGCCCGATTCAGTATGAGCGCGCACTCGACGACTGGAATTCCGATATATATGCCTTGATGTATGGTTACCACAGCGGTGTGGAGGAATATGCCAAGGACAGCACCCAGACACGTCCCTACATATTGTGCGAGTATGCTCACTCAATGGGCAACAGTGTAGGTGGCTTGCAGGATTACTGGGATTTGTTTGAAGCTTATCCGAAATTGCAAGGCGGCTGTATCTGGGACTGGGTGGATCAAGGTTTTGAGGAAACAGCGGCCAATGGGCGTAAGTATTGGGCTTACGGTGGCGATTACGGTCCCGCCAATGTGCCAAGTGACAATTCATTCAACTGCAATGGTCTTGTAGCCGCTGATCGCACTCCTCATCCCGCGCTCGCGGAGGTAAAGAAGGTGTATCAGAATATCAAGTGCTCACTTGTCGATGCTGCCACCCTTACCGTGAAAGTAAAGAATTGGTTTGACTTTACCAATCTTGATGCATACACCCTGAATTGGAAGATAACCGATGCCAAGGGCGCAGTGTTGGAGCAGGGAACCAAGACTGTGGAGTGCAAGCCGTATGACACCGTTGAATTGTCGCTCGGTAGCTATACTCCCGGCACTGAAGAGAGATTCCTTGACCTTAGCTGGACACCTAAGAATGCAACTCCGTTTGTAGGGACGGATTATGAGGTGGCTTATGACCAGTTCACACTGCCGGTAGCACCCGCTGAAACCGCCGCGCCCGTTATTGCCAAGATGAAACGCAAAGGTATCACCGATTACAGCAGTGGCGATGTGAAGTTCAGCATCGATCCGCTCAGTGGTGAGATATCTTCGTTGTCGATAGGTGGAGATGAATTGCTGGCAACACCTATCACTCTGTCGCTTTATCGTCCTGCCACCGAGAATGACCTTGCGTGGGAAGGCAAGGACCGCCTTTGGGTCAAAGAGGGGCTTGATACCATAAGCCAGCGTCTTACCAATCTGCTGTTCAAGAACAATGTGGTATCTGTAAAATCGGAAATACTCGGTGCCAAGGGCAATGTGTTAGGTACTGCCGATTATACCTATTCGGTAATGAAAGATGGTCGGTTGGCTCTTAACTGCGTCTTTACTCCCGACACTGCCGCAATCAAGAATATGCCGCGTGTGGGTCTGACATTCCGTATGCCGGAATCAGAGTGCGGTGATGTGACATACTTCGGCCGTTCGGGTGAAACGTATGTCGACCGTATGTCGGCAGGCCGTGTAGGTACTTACACCGTGAAGCCTGTCGATGATTTCTACAAGTACAATAAACCCGGAGCCGCCGGCAACCACACCGAGACACGCTATATGCGTTTCGATGCCGCCGGAGTGACTGTCTCAGCCGACACGCTGTTCCAGTTCAGCGTATATCCCTACAGCGATGAGCTGGTACGTGCGGCACAACATATCAGTGACCTTGTGCCTGACGATATGGTGACTGTGCATCTTGATGCCGCCCAGACAGGTGTGGGCACGGCAACTTGTGGACCGGATGTGCTGTCGAAGTATTATTTGCCGATTGAACCCTATAACTTCACATTCTATTTCACCAAGAAGTAATAGACAACGTTTATAAACAGTTGGCGCGGGTCGGATTTCTTAGCCTGCGCCAACTTTTTGCAACAAACACAATAAAAACTGTAACGTCACATGCAACGGAAAGATTTTGAGATAATGGCGCCTGTAGGCAGTTATGAATCGCTATATGCGGCGATTGATGCCGGTGCCGATGCGGTATATTTCGGTGTCGAGGGGCTGAACATGCGCGCCCGCTCGTCGGTGAATTTCACATTGGACGATTTACACCGTATAGCTTCCATCTGCGATGAGCATGGAGTGAAGTCATATCTTACGGTCAATACCGTAATCTACGATGAGGATATACCTACATGCCATTCCGTGATTGATGCCGTCAAGCAATCCGGTATATCGGCTATTATAGCATCGGACATAGCCGCCATATCGTATGCCCGCAGCGTGGGTGTGGAGGTGCATATATCCACACAGGTCAATGTGACGAATATCGAGGCTGTACGATTCTACTCATCGTTTGCCGATGTGGTGGTGCTGGCACGCGAACTTAATCTCGACCAAGTATCGGAGATAAGCCGCCGTATCGACTCTGAAAATATCTGCGGACCTCATGGAGAGAAGGTGAGGATAGAGATGTTCTGTCACGGTGCGCTATGTATGGCAGTGTCCGGTAAGTGCTATCTGAGCCTGCATGAGATGAATTCGAGTGCCAACCGTGGTGCCTGCACGCAGATTTGCCGCCGGGGCTATACGGTGACCGACCGTGAGACCGGTGATGAGCTTGCGGTGGAAAACAAATATATCATGTCGCCCAAGGATTTGAAGACAATACATTTCCTTAACAAGATGATAGATGCGGGTGTGCGCGTGTTTAAAATCGAGGGACGTGCACGTGGTCCCGAATATGTGAAAATTGCTGTGGAGTGCTATTCACAGGCTATAGAAGCCATTTGCGCAGGCACATATACCGAAGAGAAGATAGCTGAATGGGACGAGAGACTGCGTAAGATATTCAACCGTGGCTTCTGGAACGGCTATTACCTCGGACAGCGTCTCGGTGAGTGGTCGAGCAAATACGGCTCAAGTGCCACCCGCGTGAAAGCTTATGCGGCTAAGGGTGTACGATACTTCTCCAATATAGGGGTCGCTGAATTCTTAGTGGAGAGTGGAGAGGTGAAAGTTGGCGATGAGGTAGTGATAACCGGACCTACCACCGGCGCCCTCATCCTAACGGTGGATGAACTGCGTGTTGACCTCAAATCAGTGGAAAAGGCTGTGAAAGGCGATAGCTTTTCTATGAAAGTCCCCTCGAAAATCCGTCCCTCCGACCGCCTGTACGTATGGCGCGACACCGGCCTGTAATCCGTTTCGCTCTTTAGTGTTATCCCAACGAGCATACCTCCATGATCGCTGAGTTGAGATGTAGTTAATCTTTATTAACTATAATTTATCGTTTAAACTATGTTTTATAGTTTATATTTGCGGTATAAATTTTTGTGATATGGAGAAACTTACCGCAAAAGAGGAGGAGGTGCTTGCTTTCTTTTGGAAGCACGGAGCACTGCATGTTAAAGATATTGTTGATTTGTATGGTGACCCCAAACCGCATTTCAACACTATCTCAACTATTGTGCGTGCGTTGGAGGATAAAGGGTACGTCGGGCACACCCAACAGGGTAAGACATACCTTTATCACGCAGTGATAGCCGAGCAGGAAATGGGCAAGAAATCCATCGGAAATCTTGTAAGCCGATATTTCAAAAATTCGTATCTCAGGGTCGTATCGTCATTTGTAGAGGATGGTAATCTTCCTATTGAAGATTTACGAAAGTTACTCGACGAGGTTGAGCAATCGCATAAGACCGATTAAATATGAACACTCTATTTTCACTCTCTCTTTCGGCATCACTTCTGGTTGTGATGCTATATCCGGTTTTCCATATTATGGTAAACCGGTGTCGCTCCTTCAGGTTCAACCGATTGCTGATGTTGTCAGGAATTGCCATCATAATTTTTGCTCCAATAGCACTGACTTATAAGCCAACTCTTTATTCTGCACCGTTTAATAACTCAATAGAGATAAATATTATTCAATCGCTGGAAATCACAGCATCTGATTCCGCAAACCCAATTGCTGAAGCATCACGTTTTGTTTTTTTACCGTGGATAATCAGCTTATATTGGATTGGTGTTTTTGTTCTTGTTGCCAGGCAGATCATTTCATATACCCACTTGTGGCGTATCATATCAAAATCTGAAAAGCAGCAGATGGACGGTTATGTACTATGCCGACATAAAAGTATGGGTATCGCCCCGTTCAGTTGGGGCCGATTTATAGTCCTCCCCGAGTCGGAAAACGAGCAATCTATTCTAATACACGAAAAAGCACATACGTTAAAGAAACATTGGATTGATGTTAACATTGCTGATTTTTTCTGCATCTTCATGTGGTATAATCCGTTTGCATGGATGCTTAAGAATCTTATCAAGCTCAATCACGAATATGAGGCTGATGCTGAAGTGATCGGTTCGGATATCGACGTATTGAGTTATCAAAGGCTGCTTATCGCCAAAGCGGTAGGCAATCGCACACTGCATATCGCAAACAATTTTGCCATGAGCAAGAAGGATTTCCGCAGGCGTGTCCTTACGATGAGCCAATCCAAATCTTCAAAAGGGATAAAATGGATTGCCGCAACAATACTCCCGGCACTTGCAATAGCAGCGTATGCCGATACAACCCCGTGGTCTGTTGCAGTACATAACGCTATCTCAAGTTATAAATTTACATCGACAGCCGCATCCGACACTGAAATAGAAACGGGTATAGGATATGCAGATGAAAAAAGCATCCCCGAAGAACTGCCTGCGACATTAATCACCAAGAGGATTCCCTCTCCTTTGACCGACCCGAATCCGCTGTTAAAGCAATTTGAAATGTCAATGGAGTTGGCAGATAAAGATTTAATTCCGGATAAGATACTTGTAAGAATACAGGCCGATGAAGAAGGCAATATCGTGAGCGCGACCACGGATCATGACGACAATCCCGAAGTGCGTGTGGCTGTTGAACGCGTTACCAATCAAATTGTGTTTGAGGTTGTGAAAGATGGCAACCGAAAGATAAACACGCGATTTGCCTTACCTATAAGAAAAGCATCTTTGCCAATGTAAATCAGATAATTATAAGAGTTTAATCAGGTCGCCGCATCGCGGTGACAGGCTAATTCCATACCTATGCCAAAATATAATATCAGAAATATTATTGTTGCATTTACCGTGCTATTGTCTGTTTTCCAAAGCATTGCGCAGGTTGAGATTTGTGGGGTCGTAAAAACCGCACAAGGGAGAGGTGTGGATTTTGCAAATGTCATTATCACACCTGCCAATTCTCCCAAACAAATCATTTCATCGGCTTTTACTGATGAGAATGGAAAGTTCAGCATCTCGGCACACAGCGAATGTGACAGCCTGTTGCTGAAAGTATCAAGTATTGAAATTTCGCCTGCGACCATAAAAATACCAAATCGGTCAGGAACACACGACATCATCGTGGAGGATAAAACGATTGAGCTGAAAGAGGTTGTGGTAAAGTCCAAGAAAATCTATTCACAAGGAGATACCATAAATTACAATGTTGCATCATTCCTTTCGCAGAATGATCAGGCCCTTGCAGACGTATTAAAAAAGATGCCCGGTATTACTGTGGCAGAGTCGGGTCAGGTGTCTTATCAAGGCAAACCGATTAAGAATTTCTATATCGAGGGCTTGGATCTTATGAAAGGTCATTACGGCATTGCAACAAACAATATAGATCCAAACAATATCGCCACTGTGCAGGTATTGGAGAATCATCAGGACATCAAGGCTCTCAAAGGATTGCGCCCGGAGGAACAGGCTTCAATCAATATCCGGTTGAAGGAAGGTGTTAAAGGGGTATTCAATCTGATAGCAACATTGGGCGGAGGATATGGCGATGATATGTTGTGGAATAATTCTGCGATAGCAACTTATTTCAAACGCAACAGCCAATTTCTTGCCACTTACAAAGGCAACAATACCGGAGAGGATTTGTCGCAGGAGCTTTACTCCTTCGATAATGATTATTCACGCACATCCAACATAACCAATATATCAATGCCGTCAGCTCCCGGCATTGACAAACGGTTTTACTATTATAACCGCTCACATAGTGCGACGTTCAACAATGTATATCGTATCGGAAATTCCGGCGAATTTGGTATCAATGCCGCATATCTAAACGACCGTGATTCCCGCCGGAGTTATTCATCAACAGCCAACAGATTGCCCGATGGTTCGCAAAACATAGTTGACGAGCTGATGGTCGGCTTATCAAAGACAAACAAAGCATACGGCGACCTGACATTTCTGAATAACGGTGACACCCGGTATCTGAAGGAGCAACTGAAATTCGATTGGTTCTCAACCGATGCCGACAGCCGGATAATGGCCGGAGCTGACAATATTTCACAGGTGGGCAAAACTGAATCATTCCGTTTGTTCAATAAATTCCACATGACAAACCGCAGTTCCGAATATCGTGGATATGAGATTTATTCAACAATAAATCTGGAAAAGCGTCCCCATAGCCTGTCAGTATCACCAAATCTTTTCCCGAATCTGATGGTTGGCGATGCCTTGCATCAGAGCGTGGATTACCGTGATTTATCTACGGAAAACCGTATCGGACTACTCTCTGCATTCAGAATCGGCAATGTATCCCTGCATCCTACATTTTTTCTGAATTACACCCGCAATAGTCTCACAAGTGAACTGCCTGATTTCAACAACGATTTAATCCTTGACAACCTTAATACGGGTGTTAAAGCTGAAATTGCATGGCGCAACCGCAAATTTGATATATCGTTCCAACTGCCAATCGGATATAAATTTTTCAAGCTGGATAACCGCTTGTCAGGCATAGCTACGGATAAGAACCGTGTGAGGGTTGAACCGCAATTGGATTTATCGTACAAAATCAACAGCAGTCATAACCTTAGTTTAAAATCGTCATTGAACTATTCGACACCTTCAATTCAGAATCTCTATTCCAACAATATCCTCACATCCTATCGGCAACTGTCGGCATACGATGTCGTGGGTTTATTCGAGGGGCTGAACCTGTATAATACACTTTCCTACAATTTCAAGAATGTTCTTGCTATGAGTTTTGCCGGGGTGGATTTAAGCTGGGGCAGACAGCAGCCCGATGTGCTGTACGGGGCATATTATGACGGCATTGTGGAGCGTATCATAAGTCAGCGCACCAATGAAACATCGGATATGTTCTCTGCCGCTATTCGTGGCAGTCAGGGTTTTGATTGGCGGCGTCTGAAAATAGGTCTGTCGGCTTCATACAGTCATTATGAAAGCCCGTTGTTGGTGCAGAACAGTATTCTGCGCTATTCAGGAGATTCTTTCGGCGTGAATGGAGATATAAGCCTGACACCATTCAAATGGTTGTCAGTATCATACGAAGGTAAATATTATCAATCATCATCACGTCAGAATGGTTTTGACCGTATGCCTTGGATACGTACACTTACAAACCATGCATCGTTCGATTTCACTTTGCCGTGGGGTATAACTGTCGGCGCATCGCTGTATCATTCCTATAACAACTTTAACGATGGCGACAAGTCGTTTATACTGCTTAATGCAGAAGCGAGTTACATCATAAAACGATTTACATTCACTCTTACCTGCGACAATTTACTTAACAGGAAAGACTATGTGTATTCCAATCGCACGGCACTTACCGAAACAAACTCAATATATAATATCCGACCTCGCAGTGTGCTGTTAAAAGTCAGATTCCTAATACTTTAATCCCCAATGATATGAAACATTTTATTTTGACAATTATCTGCACATTCATGTGCATGTCTGCCTCCGCGTATGAAACGTTGTCGCAACTGATTGACAAGGCAACTCCTGTCGATACCGCCAGATATAAGGTTACTTACACATTGAAATACAAGTACCATCCTGATATACAGGATTACTACGATGACACCCGTATCGTGCAAATTGGAAAGAACCGCATCAAGGATTACAGTGACATAATCCAGCACTTTGACTCTCTTGCAACCGAGCAATTGCGACGCGGGGCAAACTCTTATTCAAATGTTTCAGGAATGCCGTTGCCTGTCGAGCTTGTACGCCCTACGCGTGGGAAATCTGCCGACCTTCGGTTGCGATTGTCGTTAAACGTAAACACGTTGGTATATGCCGACTCTATCCATACTATCAACTGGACATTTCTACCGGAAGAAAGCACGTCAATACTTGGATATGAATGTTCAAAAGCTACGGGAGAGTTTGCGGGGCGCAGATACACTGCGTGGTTTACATCAGAACTGCCACTTCCGTATGGCCCTTACAAATTCGGTGGATTACCCGGATTGATTCTTAAAATAGAAGATGCCGAACAGCAGTTCATCTGGGAGGCTGTCGGATTTGAACGTTCAAACGAGCCTATAATGAAATATCAATACGAGAATGCCAATGAGAAAAATTGCAGCGCCGAAGAAGCGGCAAAAACGCTTGTCCGTTATTTCAAATCACCGGTTGGCTTTGATATCGCATCCATGGGAGGTGACGCAAGTAGAATACATATAGTCGGGAAAGACGGAAAAGAGGTCGATATTGATAAGGCTGCTCAACAGTCAATTCCATACAAACCACTTGAAATTAAATAAATATGAAAAATCTGATAATATTCATCTTTGCATTGACATTGACCAGCTGCTCTGTCAACGCTCAGCAATCGGCTGATGCTCAAAAGCTGACACTGACAGGCGACACTCTGCCTGCAATCAGCCATATCAATGATATGAAAATAACAGGCGATACGCTATGGTTTGTTTATGAAACCGAAGGTGGATACGGACAGCGTTTCCTTCGCCGTGCAATAATTGACAGCAAAAACCACACCTTAAATGTCGGGTCCGAAATGGGACACAAGGGTGATGGATACTATGTGTCATATATGCCATATCCGGTTGATAACTGCGATAACACTCGTTTGGTCGTAAGTCAAGACGATGGGGAGATATATCGCGTAGAAAATGATAGTGTTCTATCACGGACTAAAAAATATATTTTCAGTGATGGAAGCTCTCTGCCTTTCCCGTTGTCACAGTATGCTCAAGATGTATCAATGGTTTCTCCTGACGAGTTCGTTTTCATAGGGCGTGAGCCAAATGGAGGTGCACAGTACGCATTGAAAGCGAATATCGCTACGGCACGGGTAGATACAATCAGGAGGATAGAAATTTATCCCGAACTTGCTTCCTGGATGCCGAATGCGGGGAAGCTGGTCTATTCAAAAACTCACGGGAATCTTTTGTTTGCATATAGGTATCATCCTGTTATTGATATTTTTGGAATGGACGGAAAGCTGATAAGGCGCGTGCCTGTTGGTGATGATACATTTAATCCTAAGACACTTAGTGATGCTGATTTCGAAACGTTGAATCCGTTGCATGTAGTGGATGTCATAGCTATGTCGGATTTCACCTACATACTGTATTGGGGGTGCGTGTATGATGAAGCTAAATCTGTGTCGCCTATGCTGTACAAGATGGATTGGAAGGGAGATATTGTCGAGTCCAAAGACAGTATTCCTGCTCCGGTCTACAAGTTTGCTGCAAATGGCAGTGGTGGTATTATCTGGTGGGATGGCAACGCTTTTTTTATGACAACAATATGAGTAGGGTTGTGGATGTCAGTGCTTTGGATTATCTTTGCTGATGGCCGGTGATGGTGCGTATGGTTGCGCATTGCCGGCAGGTGATACGATATGGAATGTAGCGCGGCGAGAATTATAGGCATAATGAGGCATCGTCTTATGACAGATGGCGATGGTGTGACTACGCTTGTGGCTTTCCACGGGTGCCCGTTACGTTGTCGATATTGTTTGAATCCCCAGTCGCTCGTATCTCCTGAACGTCATGGTGTATATACGGCGGAGCAATTATATGAAGCGACGAAAATTGATGAACTGTATTTCCTTGCGACAGGTGGCGGAGTTACTTTCGGTGGCGGAGAACCGGCTTTGCATCCGGAGTTTATAAGCCGGTTTCGTGAACTATGCGGAGCGGAATGGCATCTGACATTGGAAACATCGCTCAATGTGCCGCAGGTGAATATAGAGACATTGATTCCGTTGGTCGATTCATGGATTATTGACATCAAGGATATGAATCCGGAAATATATAAGGGTTATACCGGTGTAGATAATTCGCAGGTGTTGTCGAATCTCAATCTATTGTCTGACGCTTCTTGCCAAGCTGATTGCACGATACGGCTTCCGCATATCCCCGGTCACAATACCGGTCACGACCAGTATGAAAGCCGTAGAAGCCTTTCGGCACTCGGGTTTGCCAAATTTGACCAATTCACTTATAAAATAACAAAAAGCCTGAAATTATGATGCGGGGGAAACATACATGTAGAATCCTGAAGGAGATTCGCCGGAAGATAGCTGAGGCGAATGATATAGAGTTTGTGACATCGGAGTGCCGTTATCAAGGTGATTGCAGTGGCACATGTCCCAAATGCGAAGCTGAGGTGCGCTATCTGGAGCGGCAGCTCAGGATGCGTCAACTAATGGGCAAGGCTGTTGTTCTCGCGGGAGTGTCGGCGGGAGTGATGGGTCTGTCGGGCTGTGGAGGTGCGACGCGGAGCCATCCAGTGGAGAGTGATGCGGTATCTTTGGCGGATTCCGTTGAGATGGCAGATGTGATGGAGGATAGCATAGATGCTGGAGAAGCTCCGCTCATGGAAGATACGGTGGTTTCGAAGCCTACGTTGTTGAATGTCATTACGGTGGTGGGGGAAGTCCCGGAGGTGAAGCAAGGAGAGATTGTCGATGTCTCATCGGCTGCAGTTGACGGATCTACGGTTGATGTGGACTCGGTTGATGTGGATAAGATTTATTACAGTGTGGATCAACCGCCAGAATATCCCGGCGGTATGCAGGCTATGCTGCAATTCATATCGGAAAATCTAAGGTATCCCGAGGAGCAATTGGAAGAGGGAATACAGGGTCGGGTGATTATAAAGTTTTATGTGGATACATTGGGGCGCGTTTGTAACCCGGCTGTGGACAGGGGCAAGGATTCAGCCCTGGATAAGGAAGCCCTTAGGGTTGTGGGTATGTTTCCCGACTATACGCCCGGGATGATAAACGGCAGGAGGGTGAATACATGGGTCAGGCTGCCTATTGTATTCAAGTTGCCGGCAGTGGATTAGAATTTGCGGCAGGTTATTGTTATGCCGAGGTCGGTGGTCATGACCAGCTTTTTGGAGCTGAGATGATTGACGGTGTAGTGTATGGTCCATCCTTCCTGTGGTTTGGTGGCATCGTCCGGCACTGTTATGCCCCAAGGTGCAAGCTGGGTTGGGGAACTCACGTAGGGAAACTCGAGTGTAAGGTCATCGCCGTCGTAAGTGAGGTTGGCGGTGATGGGGTATAAGCCGGGGGTGGTTAGGTTGGCAGTGTGGCGGTAGAAGCAGTAGTAATATTGTCCCGGCGCGGATTGAGTGCCGTCGGGATAGTCGAGTGTCATCACTTGCCACTGGGCATCCAGGTCACCGTTGAGCGCGAGTTCGCGGCATGAGGTTGAGCCCATGGTCACAATGGTAATTATAATAATGGAGAGGATACGTGTTATATTCTTCATATTCATAGCCATCCGGATTTAGAGATTGTTAGCATTGCACCGAAGCTTTTCCCGAGTAGGCGACCACCGTCGGCAGCCAGTCCCAACCGTGCTTTCCAGCCTTTGAACTGATGCGGGTGATATGTCACTTCGAGCAGGGCGTTGAAATTATGCAGTACATTTGGGGTGGGTGTGCTGTATGAGCCCCATGAGCGGGTGTAGGACATGAGCACGCGGTAATCGATGTCGGGGTGTGGAGAACCTTTCCATCCGAAGTGATGGCCCTTGATGCGGTTGTGCATGAATGAAAGGGTTCCGTCGGCATTGTAGATGGGAGATATGAGCAACGGATTGCCTTGTCCCATACCCCAGTGCTGCCATCCGGTGTATAGGTAGTGGTTGTAATAGTCGTCGCGTCCGCTCACCTGTTCGGGTATTTCGGGTGTGTGGTCCCAATATACCGGACCTGACTGGTCTTTGGTGATGAGGTATTCGTAGACGAATGTCGATGCAACCGGATTCTTAGGCAGATTGATTTCGGTACCGAGCAGCATGTCTTTCCACGCGTGGTCGAAGAACATCATGGAATGGTCGTCGAAGTAGTGTTCGTAATACATACGTATGCTCCAGTCACGGTCTTTGGGCTGCCATGTCGCAGCCAACGACCATTGCCCCAGATGATTGCCGTATACGTTGGTTATCTCACCCATTTGATTGGGGTCGTTGGAGTCACCTCCGCCGGTGGGGAATATGACTTTAATCATATCCTTTATGCCATGTGGAAATTTAATCACCTGGCGTTCGCCGGTGGTGGGGCTGTTGCGGTGCAGCGTGCCACCGAACTGAGCACCCATCTCAAGTCCGCCTTCCACTATTAGTGGGAAGCGGTCGGGGTTACCGCCACGGAGGAACAAGCCCTTGGAGTGGAACAGACGGTGTTCGATGAAGTCACCTTGCGGACCGGCATAGTTGCGTTGCCACCGCCAGTCGGTGTACATGCCCATGGATATGTAGCCCTTCACGGCGAGCCATTTATTGGTCAGCGGTACGTAATTGTAATGCGGCATTTCGAGCATTACCTGCGGTATGGGACGCGAGTTCTGGGAGAACAGCATGTCGCCCGAGCTTAGTTCGGCATTGACAATACCGTTGCTCCACTCACGGCTACCGATGGTAAGGTTCAGGCTACGGTAACGTATGCCGGCATACAGTTGTTGTACCACGAACTTGGAGGTGTAGTGGTAGGGTACCGCGAGATCTACACCGAAGTCCCACGAGAACCGTCGGTCATATTTCATTTCCTTAAACAGTCCTGCCCGCAGGTAGCCGTTGCTTTTGTCGAGCGATGATAGTCCGAACCGGTTGTTGACCAACCAGAATGGTGTGTGCTCGCCGGAACTTAGAGCGGCATTGGCCTCGACGTTGTAGCGGTAGGTGCTGTCGGGGATGTTGTCGAATATGTTGCCATGAGCCGGTATGGTGGCGGACATGGCAGCCAGAATGATGGCTAATGATAATTTTTTCATAGGGATGTGCGGTTATTTCAGAATCATGGCGTTGAAGCGGCATCCGCGCAGGAAGTCGGCGGTGTCCATACGGCGTTTGCCGGGAGCTTGCAATGATAGAATCTCAAGACGAAGGTCGGCGCAGTCCACGAACATCCTGCCACTGTCGGTCACATAAACTTTTCCGGGATCGGATGCCGGAGTGTCGGTCAGGGCGGTGCGGAATATTTTCAGGGCACCTTGGTCGGAGTCATCAGCCCAAAGTTGGCTCCAGGCGGTGGGGTATGGAGAGAGTCCGCGTACGAGATTGTGAATCTGCACGGCAGGGCGATTCCAGTCTATGTGGCATGTGTCCTTGAATATCTTTGGCGCCGGTGAGGGTTCGATCCCTGCGATGGTATCCTGAGGAGTGGTGGTGAGGTCGCCTGCCACTATGTGGTCAATGGTGTCGAGAGTCAACCGGGCACCGAGTTCCATCAGCCGGTCGTGGACCGAGCCGGCGTCGTCGTCAGGAGCTATGGATATGCTTTGCCGGGCTATTATGTCGCCGGTGTCTATTTCATGCTTGAGGAAGAATGTGGTGACGCCTGTTTCCGTCTCACCGTTTATCACAGCCCAGTTGATGGGAGCTGCGCCACGGTATTTGGGGAGCAGCGATGCGTGTAGATTGAAAGTGCCGAGCGGCGGCATGGTCCATACGGCTTCGGGAAGCATACGGAAAGCAATGACCACGAACAGTTGGGCGCCGTAGCTTTGCAATTGTGATATGAAATCAGGGTCTTTAAGCTTGACCGGCTGCATCACGGGGATGCCTACAATCAGGGCATACTCCTTGACGGCAGGCTGCGAGAGGTGCTTGCCGCGTCCGGCAGGTTTGTCGGGAGCGGTGACCACAGCCACCACATTGTATCCGGCTTCATGTATGCACCGCAAACTCTCAACTGCAAAATCGGGCGTTCCGAAAAATACTATTTTTAGGTTATCTTTTGTCATAAATACATGTTTAGTGCAAAAATAGTGTTTTTATATCAAATAGTAGTGAGGATTACGTTTAAGTTGGCTAACTTTGTAGAATAATAACCTGTCTATTAATTTTATGAAACATTTAGCATCCTTGATACTGTTGGGGGTATCATCATTAGCATTCGCAGCCCAACCGGTGGACTACGTGAGCACATTGGTAGGCACGCAATCAAAATATTCAATATCTACGGGCAACACGTATCCCGCCATAGCCATGCCGTGGGGCATGAACTTCTGGACTCCGCAGACCGGAAAGATGGGCGATGGCTGGGCATATACGTATGATGCCGATCAGATACGCGGTTTCAAGCAGACACATCAGCCCAGTCCATGGATAAATGATTTCGGGCAGTTTGCCATAATGCCTGTGACCGGTGAGCCGCGTTTTGGAGAGAATGACCGTATGAGCTGGTTCTCACATAAGGCTGAAACCGCCACGCCGTATTACTATAAAGTGTATCTTGCCGACCATGATGTGACTGTGGAGCTTGCTCCCACATCGCGTGCCGCCGCGTTCCGGTTCACCTTCCCCGAATGCGATCTCTCGACAGTGGTGCTGGATGCGTTCGACAAGGGTTCGTCGGTGACCATCGATGCCGCCAACCGCCGTATCACGGGTTACAGTACCCGCAACTCCGGCGGTGTCCCTGAAGGATTCAAGAATTATTTCGTGATGGAGTTCGATACACCGTTGAGCTATACCGCAACTGTTACCGATAGCGTAATAGATACCAAGGGTGTTTCCACCACGGCAGATCATGCCGGAGCGATAGTAGGATTCCCCACCCGTAAAGGTCAAGTGGTGAATGCGCGTGTGGCATCGTCGTTCATCAGCGTGGAGCAGGCTATGCTTAATCTCAAGGAGCTTGGCGACGGTGACTTTGACCGTGTGAAGGCACAGGGTCGTGAGGAATGGAACCGCGAGCTGGGCAAGATAGAGATAGAACGTGACCATACAGATGATTTCGACCTCGACCGTATGCGTACCTTCTACTCAAACCTTTACCGAACACTGCTTTTCCCCCATGCCTTCTATGAAATAGACGCTAAGGGAGCACCTGTACATTACAGCCCTTACAACGGCAAGGTATTGCCGGGATATATGTTTACCGGCACAGGCTTCTGGGACACATTCCGTGCATTGTTCCCATTGCTTAACCTCGTGTATCCCTCTCAGAATGAAAAGATACAGGCAGGATTGGTCAATGCCTATCTTGAAAGCGGCTTCCTGCCTGAGTGGGCCAGCCCCGGTCACCGTGGCTGCATGGTGGGCAACAACAGTGCGTCGGTTGTAGCCGATGCGTATCTCACCGGCGGCTTGCGCGGATATGATATAGAGACTTTGTGGAATGCCGTAATCTCCGATGCGCATAAGGTTCACCCCGAAGTCAGCTCAACCGGACGTCTGGGTCACGAGTATTACGACCGTCTCGGTTATGTGCCCTATAACGTAGGAATCAACGAGAGCGCCGCCCGCACACTTGAATACGCCTATGATGACTGGTGCATATATCAACTCGGCAAGGCTTTGGGCAAGCCTGCAAAAGAGATAGAACCATACGCCCGCCGTGCCATGAACTACAAGAATCTGTTTGACCCCGAGCATAAACTGATGAGGGGCAAGAACGAGGATGGTACATTCCAGTCGCCTTTCAATCCTCTGAAATGGGGCGACGCCTTTACCGAAGGCAACTCCTGGCACTATACATGGTCGGTGTTCCATGATCCTCAAGGGCTAATAGACCTTATGGGTGGCGACGCCAAATTCAGCCAGATGATGGATTCCGTATTTATCGTGCCGCCGGTATTCGATGACAGTTATTACGGGTTCCCGATACATGAGATACGCGAAATGCAGATTATGAATATGGGCAATTACGCTCATGGCAATCAGCCTGTGCAGCACATGATATATCTATATAACTACGCAGGTGAACCCTGGAAGGCACAGTATTGGGTGCGTGAGGTGATGAACCGTATGTACAATGCCAAGCCCGACGGATATTGCGGAGATGAGGACAATGGTCAGACTTCGGCATGGTATGTGTTCTCGGCACTCGGATTCTATCCCGTGGCTCCCGGTACGGGTGAGTATGTGCTCGGCGCACCGCTGTTCAAGCATGCCAAGATACATCTGGACAATGGTAAGACAGTGGATATCAACGCACCTGCCAACAGCGATGCGAACCGTTATGTGGAGTCGTTGACTATCAACGGTAAGCCGTATGACAATACATTCGTGACACGTGCCATGCTCTATAAGGGAGCGGTGATGGACTACCGCATGGGTGACGAGCCAAACAAGAAACGCGGCACGTCGATGTCATCGCGTCCGTATTCATTCTCGCGCAGCGGCGATAAAGCACTACGCTAACCAAACTTATCCAACGGGAGTGGCTGTTTTCAGTGGCGGCCACTCCCGTTTGCTTTATTCATGACACAAGTACTATATCAGATGGAGGATTTAAAGGAACTGATGGGCAGGCGCATCGTAATCATGGATGGCGCCATGGGCACTATGATACAGCGCCGCGGTCTGGAAGAGGAGAATTATCACAAAGCCGGGTTGACCGACCGGTCCGTGGTGATGAAGGGGTGCAATGATGTGCTGTGCCTGACGTCGCCCGATGTGATAACAGACATCCACTCCGAATACATAGCCGCCGGAGCGGATATAATAGAGACGAATACATTTAATGCCAATGCCATATCCCTATCCGACTATGGTATGGAGGGGCATGTAGCTGAGATAAACCGTGCCGGAGTCGCCGTGGCTAAAGCCGCTGCGGAGAGATGTTGCCGCAAGGTGTGGGTTGCCGGAAGCGTAGGGCCTACCAATAAATCCCTCTCCATGGCTATAGGTATGGGCGAGGAGGATGCCGTGACCTTCGATATGATGGAGGAGGTGTATCATGAACAGATTGTGGCATTGCTGCAGGCGGGTGTGGACCTGCTGCTGTTCGAGACCATCTTTGACGGGATGAACGCGCGAGCCGCCATATCAGCCATGTGGCGTGCGATTGAATACACCGGTATCTTTGTGCCGTGTATAGTGTCGGTGACGCTCACTGAAAACGGACGCACCCTTGCGGGACAATCGTTGCGGGCATTTATGGCGTCGGTGGCACATGCCCGGCCGATAGCCGTGGGGCTTAACTGCGGTTTCGGTGCCGAGGGGATGGGTCGGTATGCCGAGGAGCTGCGTGATGTTCCCTACGGTGTGTGCATGTACCCTAATGCCGGCTTGCCTAACGCTATGGGGGAGTATGATGAGACACCTGCCATGATGGCGGCGCATATCGAGCCTTTGCTGAAAGATGGATTTTTGAATATAGTGGGTGGATGCTGCGGTACCACTCCTGAACATATCCGCGCGATTGCCGATGTTGCCAAGAAGTATGGTCCGCGTCGTGTGCCGGAGGATGACGGCGGATTTACACTTGCCGGACTGGATGTTATGGTAGGACGGTCAGAGGGTTCGTTTATAAAAGTGGGCGAGCGGTGCAATGTGGCGGGGAGCCGCAAATTCTTGAGATTGATGAAGGAGGGAGAGCTGTCGCAAGCCATAGATATAGCCCGCAGTCAGATAGCTGCCGGCGCACAGGTGGTGGATGTGAATATGGATGATGCCATGCTCGATGCCACCCGTGAGATGGTGGCCTTCCTGCGCCGCTACTCTTCGGAAGCCGATGTTGCCCGCGTGCCGGTGATGATAGACTCGTCGCATTGGGCGACCATCGAGTCGGCATTGAAATGCGTGCAGGGTAAAGCCGTGGTCAATTCCATCAGTCTCAAAGAGGGTGAGGAGGTGTTTGTACAGCGTGCCCGCTATCTGCGCCGCATGGGTGCAGCGATGGTGGTGATGGCATTTGACGAGCGGGGGCAAGCCGACACGTATGAGCGCAGAACAGAGATATGCGGACGTGCCTACCGGTTGCTTACCGAACATGCCGGCGTGGCGCCGCAGGATATAATATTCGACCCGAACGTGCTTACCGTTGCCACCGGCATGGATGAGCACCGCCGGTATGCGCTTGATTTTCTGCGTAGCGTGGAGTGGATAAAGGCTAATCTGCCATGTGCGCATGTGAGCGGCGGGGTAAGCAACCTGTCGTTTGCGTTCCGTGGCAATAACGCGGTGCGCGAAGCTATGCATGCATTGTTTCTGAAACATGCGGTGGCGAGGGGGCTGGATATGGCTATCGTGAATCCGTCGGCACTGATGCCGGTGGAGGATATCCCGCAGGAGCTTGCAGTGGCTATAGATGACGTGTTGCTCGACCGCCGCGATGATGCCACCGACCGATTGGTAGCTGTTGCCGAAAGGATGAAGGCAGCCGCTGCCGCTGTACCGGGGAAAGTTACGGAACGTAAGGCTGTAGAATCAGAGCTTCCTGCCACTGATGTGTTGGCGCGGATGGTGGAGCGTGGCATTACGGACGGGCTTGAAGGTGTGCTCGATGAGGCATTGGTGCGGTATGGTTCGGCATACGCGGTGATTGACGGTCCGCTGATGGATGGTATGAACCGTGTGGGCGACCTCTTCGGCAAGGGAGTGATGTTTCTTCCTCAGGTGGTAAAGAGCGCACAGGTCATGAAAAATGCAGTCAGCTACCTGACTCCCGTGATAGAACGGGAGAAGGGTGGTGCGACAAATGCCGGGAACGCCCGTATAGTGCTTGCCACCGTGAAGGGGGATGTTCATGACATAGGTAAGAACATAGTTGCCGTGATACTGAACTGCAACGGTTTCGATGTGACAGATATGGGTGTGATGGTGCCCGGGGAGGAGATAGTGGCACGTGCCGAGAAGGAGCATGCCGACTTTATAGGTCTGAGCGGGCTGATCACACCGTCTCTTGAGGAGATGTGCCATGTGGCGCGGCTGATGGAGTCGCGCGGAATGACCATTCCATTGCTCATAGGAGGCGCGGGTACATCGGAGCTGCATACAGCAGTCAAGATAGCTCCATGCTACAGCGGTCCGGTAGTGTACACGCATGATGCCGCCACGATGCCGGGTGTGATGCGACGTCTTGCCGGTGAAGAGACATGCCGTCAGTTCATTGCGGAGTTGCGTGAGCGTCAGGAGCATCTGCGTATGAAATATGAGGATGACAGGGGACGCTTAGGGGTTGCCGCATCACGCTCGGCAGCGGCAAAATTGGACGCTGATGTGCATGTGCCTATCCACAAGGGGGTGACTGATATGTCGGTGCCGTGTGCCGAGACGCGTGAGTGGATCAACTGGCGTGCATTTTTCAACGCATGGGGTCTCGATGGCTCGTTTGCTTCGATAACTATGGCGAAGGGATGCGGACATTGTCAGGCGCAATGGCTTGCGGCGGTGCCTGAGGAATCGCGGCGTAAGGCTTCGGAAGCGATGCAGCTGTGGAAAGATGCCAATCGTGTACTCGACATGTGGAGCCGCCGTGAGGATATGGTGTTGACTGCACGTGTGGCATTGCTGCCTGCGGCATCGGACGAGGAGGATAATATATTTATGGACTCGTCTGAAGGTGAGGTGCGTTTGCCGATGTTGCGTCAATCGAAGCTTAATGACCAGGGGTGTACACTCGCATTGTCGGATTTCGTTGCCCGTCGCACCGGTGAGGTGCGTTATCCTGACTATGCCGGTATGTTTGCGGTGACTACCGGGGGTGCCATGGCTGATGCCATAAGCCGTCGTAAGGAGTTGGGTGATGATTATGGTGCATTGCTGTACCAAAGTGTCGCGGACCGTTTGGTGGAGGCTGCTACCGAGGTGATGCATCACCGTGTACGCATATCGGTATGGGGGTACGCTCCCGATGAGGATGCGACTCCGCGCATTGTGCTGCGTCAGGATTACCAAGGCATACGTCCGGCTGTGGGTTATCCATCTCTGCCGGACCAGTCGCTTGTGTTTGAACTGGACCGAGTATTGCGCTATGCTGAGATTGGGATAGCGTTGACGGAGAATGGTGCCATGTCGCCTGCGGCATCGACCACGGGGCTGCTGTTTGCTCATCGATTGTCGCGCTATTTTGTAGTAGGTGCGCTGTCGGATGAACAGAAGCGTGATTATGCGTCGCGCCGTGGGCTTTCACCGGATGTGTCGGCTAAGTATCTTGTGTGAGGTGGATGCTTAGGTTGCGGGGGATTAGTCCAATTAGGAATTAGGAATTAGGAATGAGGTCGTCGTCCGTAGGACGCTTGCGGAGCAAGAATTTTTTTGTGTGGCGGCGGTTTTGTGTTGGGAGTGGAATATTCGACCCTTGACAGGGTCGTCGTGTAGGG
>CAIGRU010000405.1_pt1 | contig 31068 bp, 26 predicted proteins | sample 7351341 | NCBI WGS metagenome assembly CAIGRU01
GCGACGCGGGGAGGCCGGCTTTTTGGTGAGCTGGGGTATGAGGGGTGGCTCGCAGCTGCGGGGCGTTGGGTTTCTCGGCAGCCCCTTGGCCACACCCCTTGGCGCGAAGCCCGATTCCACACCCCTTGGCGCGAAGCCCGATTTCGCTTGAACTGTCTTGGCTCGCCATTTGGACGCAATGTCCGGAGCCATCCAGCTTCACTACGTGAATTCACGTAGTGAACGGCTCCTGCAACCTGGGGTTTTATTATTTGCTACGTGAATTCACGGAGCAAACGGCCGATTTTGGCCCCAAAATCCACGTAGTGAATTTTGGGATGGGCGCTGCGGCTCGGGCGCCATGCCAACGGGCGTCGCGTCTCGCTACTCGCTCTCCTCCAGCAGCTCGAAGCGGAACTGACCGTCCTCGTAGATGCCATAGGAGTGGGAGCCGTCCTTGGGGATGGAGACGCTGCCGGGGTTGAAGAGGGTGATGCCCTCGGGGGTCTCGGCCAGCTGCTTGACGTGGGTGTGGCCGTAGAGGAAGGCGGAGCCGGGGGCGAGAGGCGGAAGCAAGTCGGGGTTCCACAGGTGCCCGTGGGTGAGCCAGAGGGTGCGGCCGGACTCGTCGACGAGCTGGGAATAGTCGCCCATGCAGGGAAAATCCAGCACCATTTGGTCCACCTCGGCCTCGCAGTTGCCGCGCACGCAGGTGATGGAAGAAGCCAGCCCGTTGAGCATGGGGATGACCTGCTTGGGAGCATAGCCGCGAGGCAGGTCGTTGCGGGGGCCGTGGTAGAGGAGATCGCCCAGGAGGATGATCTTGTCGGGCTGTTGGGCGTCGACAGCCTCCATAAGGCGCTCGCACCAATAGGCAGATCCATGGATGTCGCTAGCAATGAGATACTTCATAAGAAAAGCCACCCTTCCCGAGGACCTTTGGCCTGGCGGCAAGACCGCGCGTGTAGCAGCGAGTCTGCTCGTGTAGTGGCGAGTCTGCGCGCCAGGGCCTGTGCTTTTGAAAGGTAGCTTACTGGTTTTAGCGATGATATGCCGGGCGAATCGCCCGATGCTTACTCCTGGTAGTCGCTGGGATCCGAGATATCGGCCTCCTCCACCTTGGCTTCCTGGGCCCTTTTGGCAGCGGCTTCGTCGGCCTGATCGGCCATACGCGCCATCTCTTGGTTGGGGGCGTCTTCTGTAGCGGCGGCCACTTTGTCTTCAACGGCCTGGTCTTCCAGCTTCTCCTGGAACTTCACATAGCGGCGCATGCGCAGCCAGCCGGCGAAAGAAAGGAGGCAAGGAACGATCAGGAAACCCCAGTAGCCAGGGAAGAACACGATGGCCAGCAAGTAGGCCACGCCGGCGACCAAATCCCAGCCAGCGCGCTTTTGGGCCAATGCCAGCGCCGAGAACACGATGCCCACAGCCAGTGCCAAGAAATGCGGGGTCAAAAGCCCCAGCGCCATGCCTACCAGGGCGTCGCCGGTGGCAGCCAGCCCTCCCCAGTAGACGATGCAGTAGATGGCATAGACTGCGGCGCACGCCAGCGCGATGATGGTAAGCAGCCAGCGATAGCACATATCATTGATGCGAGCGCGTTTTTTGTTGTCCATAGTGGGTCCCTTCCTCACGAAGCTGAGCAAAAGCCACAGGCGGTAGGTATCAGCTGGCATCCGTGCCCAATCCGGCTACCTACGGGCTTCGCCCATCGACGAGTTTTCCCATACCCAATTCTCATACCCATAAAGATCTTGGGGAGGAAGGGTGGCGTTTCTGGCCAGGGCTGTCATACGAGTGGCTTATTGCGGACTGTCACTCCCAGCGAGCGTGAAGGGAGATGACGCACCCCGGTACGCCCGGTGCCGTTATCATGGCGAGGCGCTCATGGGGGGAGTACCGACAGCGCGACTGTGCTCGCTGAAAGCGACTCCCAGGTTGAGGGCTCGGTCCCTCAGGAAAGATGCTACATTAGTAACATTAAAACGCATCTAATAAAGCAAATGACTACTTACTCTGCAAAATAATGAAGCTAAAGTAGATAGTTTTCAGAGGGATAAATATCCTTCTCAGGGCAGCAAAACACCCTTTTCAGAGAGGCAAGCACCCTTCAATCTCCCGGCCAACCCCTTGATCTCTCGGATGCGTTGCCTTGGTAACTCCTCCATCGCCCGGGTGCCTCTAGTCTCCTGTCGTCCATCGCACCGGCATCCTTCATGCCGTGAACACCCGCACAACTCCGCAAGCGCCTACAATAAACGCCGAGAAGCCCTTACCGCCGCTACCTGAATGCGTGTCTTGGGCGCCAGGCTCGTCCAGCTGCCCAGCAGGCGCACGCCTGGCATGCCCGCAACCAGAAAGGTGTTCCTAACCATGAAGAGAACCACGATCGCCCAGCTCAATGCCAACCCTGCTGCGTTCGCAGACAAAGACGTGGTGGTGTGCGGATGGACGCGCTCGGTGCGCGATATGAAGAACTTTGGCTTCGTGACTCTCAACGACGGCAGCTGTTTCGCCGACCTCCAGGTGGTCATGAACGTGGGCGAGGTGGACAACTACGCCCAGGTGGCAGCGTTGGGCACAGGATCGGCGGTGTGCGTGCACGGCGTCGTCGCGCTCACTCCGGAGCGTCCGCAGCCCTTCGAACTTAAGGCCGCCAAGATCGTCATTCTGGGCGAGAGCGCCCCCGACTACCCCATGCAAAAGAAGCGCGCCACCCGCGAGTTCTTGCGCACGCAGCAGCATTTGCGCAGCCGCACCAACCTGTTCCGCGCGGTGTTCCGCGTGCGGTCGGTGGCGGCCTTCGCCATCCATCAGTTCTTCCAGGAGCGGGGCTTCGTCTATGTGACTACGCCCATCATCACCGCCTCAGATGCCGAGGGCGCCGGCGAGATGTTCCGCGTCACCACCCTGGACGTGGACAACCCGCCCCGCACCCCTGACGGCGCAGTGGATTGGAGCCAGGACTTCTTTGGCAAGGCCACCAACCTCACGGTGTCCGGCCAGCTCCAAGCCGAGAACTTCGCCATGAGCTTTGGCGACGTCTACACCTTTGGGCCCACCTTCCGCGCCGAGAACTCCAACACCCGCCGCCACGCCGCCGAGTTCTGGATGATCGAGCCCGAGATGGCCTTCTGCGACCTGGAGGGCGACATGGACGTGGCTGAGGCCATGCTCAAGCACGTCATCCGCCGCGTCATGGACGCCTGTCCCGACGAGATGGCCATGTTCAACAAGTTCGTGGACAAGGGCCTTGCCGAGCGCCTGGAGCACGTGGCCAGCTCCGACTTTGCCAGGTGTACCTACACCCAGGCCATCGAGATCCTTACGGCCGCGCAAGCCGCCGGCCACAAGTTCGAGTATCCGGTCTCCTGGGGCATCGACCTTCAAACCGAGCACGAGCGTTTCCTTACCGAGAAACACTTCCAACGCCCGGTGTTCGTCACCGATTATCCCCGCGAGATCAAGGCCTTCTACATGCGCGCCAACGACGATGGCAAGACCGTTGCCGCCGTGGACTGCCTGGTGCCGGGCATCGGCGAGATCATCGGTGGCTCCCAGCGCGAGGAGCGCCTGGACCTGCTGGAGGCCCGCATCCACGAGCTGGGCATGGACCCCGAGCAGTACAAGTTCTACCTGGACCTGCGCCGCTATGGCACCTGCGAGCACGCCGGCTTTGGCCTAGGCTTCGAGCGCCTGGTGATGTATCTCACCGGCATCGACAACATCCGCGACGTGCTGCCCCATCCCCGCACCGTGGGCAACGCCGACTTCTAAGCTCAAGGGGCATATTGCAACTTTTGCATACACGGAAGCCACTCGAAGCGCCTCTATTCGTTCTTGGCAGGATGACCGGGCTTCTCGGCATCTTGGGCGCGTCAGCCGCCGACCCAACCATTAGGAGTCTCTGAATCACTCGAGGCGGCACGGGAAGATACTTCGAAACCAACGAGAGGATCTTTTCGTGCTGCCTTTTTTGCTGCTGGTCGTAGGCGTGCTCTACGTGATAAGCGAGTCCTTTGCCTTCAAGCCCATGTCGCGGCTGGCGCAGGTGGGCATCCCTACCTATTCCATGGTCATGGCGCTGGTGACGCTAGCGCGCGATCCGGCGCAGCTGCCTTGGCTGGCTGTCGTGGCGCCGGTAGGGGTACTTATCGGTTGGCTGCAGACCACCCATGTGCAGGTGCGCGTGACGGGCGGTACCGACAAACACCACCGCCACATCGTGGAAGTGCGCCGCGGCTGGACCTACGCGCTGGGGTGGGCGCTGGTGTTTGCGGCGGGCATCGGCTTTCACGGGGTGCTGCAAGGTGCCATGCCCTGGGATGAGATCCTGGAAGATCTAGCTAAAGACGTGGAGCGGGATCTGTTCACGATACTGCTGTTTACCTCGGGCTTGAACTGGTATGTCTACGCGCTCTCGGGAACTGCGGGATACACCTACGCGCTTGTCCTGCGGCTCACCAACATCCATGTGGCCGAGGCGCTCCATGAGGCGCCCCGCCGTGTGCACGGAACGCTGCGCGTCGCGTACAGCCCCGTGCAGCGTCTGGTGGATTGGAGCTGGCGGCGTAGGGGAGAGGCACTGGACAGCGATGCCGAGACCCCTGCGGAAGAGCAGTGAGATGAGAAATGAAAAACAGGGATAGCTTAGGGGGCTATCCCTGTTTAAAACAATGAAATGCTAAAGCCTGGGCCTAGAGTGCGTTATAAGCCTACAGTCCCATTTTGTCTGCACCATAAGTAGCTTGCTCTGGAGTGAAACCCTCGTAGATCAACTGATCGATGAGGCCACCGCGAGAGAAGGACATGAAGCTAAGGTAGGACTTGGCTTGCTTCACAGCCTGCTCGTTCCAATCGGCGCCGCAGTTGTCCGCAGCATAAACCGCTTCCTCATGGCTGTACTTTTCATATTCGAGTTGCTTGATAAGTCCGGTGTAAGAGAACGGCATAGTCTTGAGATAGGAAAGTGCGGTACCCAACGCGTTCTTTTCTCCCTTGGTGGGAATGCGTTTGAATACAGGGTCTACAGTGAGGTTGGAAGTGACGTTCGCAGTAGATACACTCCAGCCCTCAAAGGTATAGCCATCTTTTGTGGGATTGCCTTTAACTGAGGCAGACTGCCCATTATCAACCTCAACAGTTGCAAAAACGCCGCCGTTGCCATCAGTGAAGGTAACGGTCCATACAGGTTCATAAACAGGCTTGATGGTGAGATTGCTCTTTACGTTGGTAAGAGAAGTGTCCCATTTTATGAACTTATAATGATCCATAGCAGGAGGCTCAGGTGCTGTTGCTGCGCCACCTTCCTTGACCCATTCCTTCTTGATCTCGTTGCCATTCCCATCAAGGAATACAACTTCATAAGCAGTCGTGTACTTCGCGGTTATCTTGGTGTCACCTGTGATATTTGTGATGTAGTCACCGTCGACTTTTGCTGGTTTGACGGGTTCCCAACGGTCAAACGCCTTGCCTTCAACTTCGGGCGCTTCGGGCACTTTTACAGAGGCGCCCTGCCCAAGATCCCAAACTATCTTCTTCTCAACGGTTTTGCCTTCAGCCTCAAAAGTTGCCGTGTGGGTAGGTGCATCGATTGAAAGGGAGTCAACCATGTTTTGGATAGTTGCTTTAAGCCCTGGAGAAAGCGAGTCGGGTGTATAGAACACAATGGTTGAGAAAATATCCCCAAACACTGTTCCATAAGCCACGTAGGAACCCTGATCGGAGGATCCACTGGCAGTAACGCAGTCTTGGGATCCCAGTTTGACGCTAGCCCATTTTGTTGTATCAGACGCATTGATCTTCACGCCTGGAAGAAGGTAGGCGCCTTGAAGCTCTTCGACGCCTTCAGCAAATGCAGACTTGTAATCTGAGCTAGAAGTTAATGCAGGGGTGGCTCCCTCGTAGGGCACAGTTCCTGCGACAATCTTAATATTTGAAGAAGTAGTATCGAGGCGCATAGTGGAGAGCCCGCTACCACTGTTTCTAGTTGACCATGAGTCGGGATGCTCAACTTTGTAGCCAAACATGTTGCTTGAAGCATCCAAGCTCTTGGGAGCCACGCAGCTCACAACAGAAAAAATAATGATTAAGGCAATGAGTATTGCTGCGCCAATGAGTATCGGTTTGCGATGTTTACCTAAGGGTTTAGTAAGTTTGGCAACATTTTTAGTCAGTATATCTTTGAGAGAGCTGGAGGCATAGCCGTTGCTAGTGCTGTGTCCCGCGGTAGAAGAGTCTTCTTGCTGGAGTGTTCGAACAGCCTGATCGTCATCGATAACCTGGATGTTTTTCTCGGCTTCCGAGCCTGTGCCATCTGGAGGAGTGGCCATCGCAGGCTCATTATTTGTAGGAGCTGAGGCTTCGTTAGTCTCTTGATTCTCATCAAAAACTTCTGAGACATGATTGTTTGCAGGTTCATATCCGATTTGAGTAGGGGTTTGCTCAGTTGCAATGGGTGCAGGCTCGTCTTGCGTTGAAGAGCTTGCTGTATCTTCGTTGATAATTCCTAGGCTTGCTTCATTTGTCGGGGGGGGGTCTCTTTAGGATCATTGATGAGATCGCTCATGGAAATCCTTTCAAATTGCAGAGAACTGTAATTATCAAAAGATAATAGTTCAGAGTGATTAAAGCAATGAGAGTAGAGACTGAAAAATAGTCTGTTCGTCCTTTAATATGTAGTTCACTTTATGGGTCTTAAAGCCAAAAGGAGATCTCATGCGCAAGTGTCTTAGGTGCGGCAGCGAGATGAAAGAGGGCTGCGCCATCAAGGTGGAAGGCGCAGGCTACGGCATCGTGCTTTCCGACGACGCCACGAAGCTTTTTAGCGGCCGCATAGGAAAGCCCAACGTGGCCATCTGCCCCAAGTGCGGAGAGGTGTCCATCTACCTGGAGGACGTGGACAAGCTCAAAGAGCCCTAGGCTCCGGTCATCGCGCCAGGCCAGAGGGCGCTCAGGCTCTCGCCGCAGGGCGCTTCACGGAGGCGACTCGTTATAAGAAGGTCGGTGCGCCACTGAGGGGCGGTTCGTTATAAGAAGGTCGCCGCGCCGCTGAGGGGCCATTCGTTATAAGAGGGTTCTCAGCACTGGGGTTTTGCAAAACCCCAGTGCAGTTACCCCCACTAATAACGAGAATCGGACTTAAAAGGCGCTCCAAGCCGCAAAAACCATGCAGTGAAGGCTCTTATAACGAGAACCCCGCTGCACGCCCCCGCTGCACGCCCACGGTTGCCGAGAAAAGCTGCCGTCGGGGCCCGTCATATCGATCTCAGTGAACAGTTTTACTGGCTTTTACCTGGGCCATCGCAAACATATCGCAACCTATCGATATGGCACTATCCCTAAATACGCCTTATTCCTAAATATGCGCCCTACCCAGAATGTGTGCACTCTCCTATAAATCCGTTCCTCGCCCCTTGCCTGTGCGTGCGCCTCGGATTCCAGCGCCCCACACCCGTACATCGCTATGGGTCGATGCAAAGTGGCGCCCGGGGACTCGCTGACAGAGTCGCTAGGTTATAATTGCGCGTAACTGAAATGTTAGTAACTTCAGTAGCTGCCAGAGCGACAGGGGTCGGGAGAGCTTCTGTCCAGAGCACCTGAGGGCTTGCCGCGCTGGTGAGGGCCAGTCCCTGGCAGCACGAACCTGCGGGTTTGCCGCAGCGTTGCGGATGAGCGGCTCGGGGCATGGGACAGCCTGTCAGAGTGCGGGCCACCCTGCACTGTGGCGAGCCCGCTGTGGCGAGCCAAGAGCGAGGAAGGAAGAGGAAGGAGAGGTATGGCGCGTTTGCATGTGATGGAGCGAAGCGCTGCGCAAGCGGTCATGGACGGCTTGCACAAGGCCCTGGAAGGGCGCTTGTCGGTGAGCTCGCTGGCGCCTTGCCCAGTGGAGTTCACGGCAGCCTATATCGCCATGTGTGCCACCCAAAGCTGCGGCAAGTGCACCCCCTGCCGCGTGGGGCTCAATGCGCTCCACGATCTTTTTGACGACGTGTTGGAGAACCGCGCAACCCCTGAGACCTTGGAGCTTATCGAGAGGACAGCGCGCAACATCTACCTTTCGGCCGACTGCGCCATCGGCTACGAGGCCGGCTCCATGGCGCTTACGGCAGTGCAGGGCTTCAGGGATGATTTCGAGAGTCATATCCATAACCACGCCTGCGGCTTCAAGCAGTCCGAGCTGGTGCCCTGCGTCTCCGGCTGCCCAGCCGGCGTGGACATCCCCGGCTACATCAGCCTGGTGGAGGCCGGCCGCAACACCGACGCCGTACGCCTCATCCGCAAGGACAACCCACTGCCGTTGGTCTGCGGTTACGTGTGCGAGCACCCCTGCGAGATGTACTGCCGCCGCGGCATGGTGGACGATCCCATGAACATACGCGGCCTCAAGCGCTTCGCGGTGGATCACATGGAGGAAGACTATCGCCCCCACATGGCCCCCTCCACGGGCAAGCGCGTGGCGGTGGTAGGTGGCGGGCCTGCGGGTTTGTCGGCAGCCTATTACCTGGCCCTCATGGGCCACGACGTCACCGTCTTCGAGGCCCGCAAGCACCTGGGCGGCATGCTGCGCTACGGCATCCCCAACTATCGGCTACCGCGCCGCCTGCTGGACCAGGAGATCCAGTGGATCCTAGACTGCGGCATCCACGTGGAGCTTGAGTGCCCCATCGAAGACCTGCGCCCGTTGCGCGACGGCTTCGATGCGGTCTACCTGGCCATCGGCGCCCACGGCGACAATCGGCTGGGACTTCCGGGCGAGGACTCGGCTGGCGTCATCAGTGCGGTGGAGATGCTGCGTGCGGTGGGCGACGGCAACGCCCCGGACTTCACCGGAAAGCGCGTGGCGGTCATAGGCGGCGGGAACGTGGCCATGGATGTGGCGCGTTCGGCGGTGAGGTGCGCAGCCGAGAAGGTCACCATCCTCTACCGGCGCCGTGTGGCCGACATGACGGCACAAGACGAAGAGATCGCCGGCGCCCAGGCAGAGGGCTGCGAGCTTCTGGAGCTCCATGCCCCGGTGCGCATCCAGGCAGACGAGCGCGGCCATGTGACCGGCGTGGTGGTGCAGCCGCAGATCATCGGCGGGCTCAAGCGGGGCCGTCCGGCGCCCCGAGCCGCCGATGCCGGCGAGAAGCTGGTGGAATGCGACGTGGTGGCCGTGGCTATTGGTCAGGCTATCGAGAGCGACGTCTTCGAGAGGCAGGGCATCCCCTGCAAGTGGGGCCGCATTCAGGCGGCCGAGGACGGCTCCATCGCCGGCTTCGACGGGGTCTTCTCGGGCGGCGACTGCCAGAGCGGCCCGGCCACGGTGATCCGCGCGGTGAACGCCGGCAAGGTGGCCGCGGGCAACATCGACAATTACCTGGGCTTCAACCACGTTATCGGCGTGGACATCGACCTGCCGCCGGTGCAGTTCAAGGGTAAGACCAGCTGTGCCCGCTGCGAGATGACCGAGCGCGAGGCGGCCGACCGCATCTGTGACTTCGACCTGGTAGAGCGCGGGCTCACTGCCGAGGAGGCCCATCAAGAGGCTTCCCGCTGCCTGCGCTGCGACCACTTTGGCTTTGGCGCGTTCCGCGGAGGGAGGATCGACCAATGGTAGAGATCATGCTTGAAGAGTTAATCCCCGAGCCCCTGGGCGACGGCGCCAGCGATCCTGCGGCATCCGCTAATCCCGCCGTGCCCGCGGCGCCCGCCGAGACCCAGCTGGTCACCGTGACGGTGGACGACAAGACTGTGCAGGTACCCGCCGGATCCACCATCTTAGATGCTTGTACCGCCGCCGGGGTGCGCGTCCCCACCCTGTGCTTCCTTAAAGATATCAACGAGATCGGCGCCTGCCGCGTATGCCTGGTCGAGGTAGAGGGCATCGAGCAGCTGGTGGCCTCCTGCAATAACGTGGCACTGGACGGCATGGTGGTGCGCGCCAACAGCCCCCGAGTGCGCGAGGCCCGCAAAGCCAACCTGGAGTTCTTGCTCTCCCGTCACAACTCCACCTGCACGAGCTGCGTGCGCTCGGGCAACTGCCAGCTTCAGGCACTCTCCAACCAGTTTGGCATCTCGGAGCTGCCCTATGCCGTCGAGCTCACCCACACCCCCTGGAACCAGGACTTTCCCCTTATCCGCGATGCCGATAAGTGCGTCCACTGCCTGCGCTGCATTCAAATCTGCGATCACGTGCAAAATACCGGCGTCTGGGACCTGGCCAATCGCAGCAGCCATACCTGCGTAGGCGTGGCCGGGGGTGCTCCCATCGAGGCCACCGACTGCACCCTCTGCGGTCAGTGCGTCACCCATTGCCCCACCGGCGCCCTCACCGCCCGCGACGATACCGACAAGGTCTTCGACGCCATCGCCGACCCCCACACTACCGTGGTGGTCCAGGTAGCCCCTGCAGTGCGCGCTGCCTGGGGTGAGAGCCTGGGCCTTTCCCACGAGGAGGCCACCATCCAGCGCATGGCCGCGGCCCTCAAGGCCCTGGGCGTCGATTACGTCTTTGATACCAGCTGGTCCGCCGACCTCACCATCATGGAGGAGGGCAGCGAGCTTCTGGCCAAGCTGGCCCCAGCCGCTGCGGCGACCGGCGACCCAGCAGCTTCTGCTGACCTCGCGGCTCCCGGCGCCGGCGACGCCCCGCGCTTCCCCATGTTCACCAGTTGCTGCCCTGGCTGGGTGCGCTACGCCAAGGCCCACCACCCCGAGCTGGTAGACCAGCTCTCCTCCGCCAAATCCCCCGGCCAGATGTTTGGCGCCATCACCAAGAGCTGGTTCGCCGAGACCCAAGGCATCGACCCCCACTCCATCTTCTGCGTGGAGGTCATGCCCTGCCTGGCCAAGAAAGCCGAGGTAGCCTACGCCCCCATGAACGACGCCTGCGGCGACCCCGACGTGGACGTCTCCCTCACCACCCGCGAGATGGACCGCATGTTCCGCGCGGCCTGCCTGGATGTGGCCTCTCTCGAGGAGTTCCCGCTGGACGATCCTTTGGGCACCTTCACCGGCGCCGGCGTCATCTTCGGCGCCACCGGCGGCGTCATGGAGGCCGCCCTGCGCACCGCCCATGCCATCGTCACCGGCGAGGACGCCCCCGCCGACGCCTTCTCCGCCGTCCGCGGCATGGATGGCTGGAAAGAGGCGACCTTCGACATGGGAGGGACGCCTTTATCGGTAGCCGTGGTCTCTGGCCTTTCCAATGCCGATAAACTCATCCAATCCATCCAGGCAGGTGAATCCAGCTATCACTTTGTGGAAGTGATGGCGTGCCCCGGAGGCTGTGTGGGCGGCGGTGGTCAGCCCATTCATGACGGGTGTGAGCTGGCTGCCGAGCGCGGCGACGTGCTCTGGGAGCTGGACCGGGCGATGCCGCTGCGCAAGTCCCACGAGAACCCGGTGATCCAGCAGATCTACGCCGAGTACCTGGGCGAACCGCTGTCCCACAGGGCTCATGAGTTGCTGCACACCGATCACCACGCCTGGAAGATGCCCCACGAGGCGTAGTTGGTAGTGCCTACAGGGCTCGGGATGTGCACCGGAGTGCGGGCTGTGCATCAACGGAAGCATTCGAAGGGGGTCGTGCATCTGGCGATTCACGACCCCCTTCTCAAAAGCTTCCTCAGGATGCACACCCGGCCCATGCGTCGCATTATCCAAGCTCGCAGTGTTGTCTGTCCTGCTGATGCGCGGTCTGACGCGGATGGCATAGCGCTGCGGGGCTGCGGTTGGCGCAGGCGCTCTCGCGCGCTCTGCTGTGCTGGGAGCGTTCTGGTGGCTAGCAGTCGGCGCTGCTGGCAGTCGCGCTACTGCTGTCAGTTGTGGTGCGCTTGGCCGCAGTCATACTGTTGTCAGCCTTACTTTGTCGCCCTTTAGCAGGCGGTCTTGCTGGCTTTTGCCGGTGAGGCCGCTTTTTTGGTGGTGCAGAGGGGGAGGGAGAGGCCTGTTAGATGCTATCTCGTGGTGGCAAACATCGCCTGCGAGATGCCCACTAGGGCTACGGCGATGAAGAAAAGAGCTACTAGCAGGCCGATCCAGGTGAGGAATGGATGTTTGGCGGTGGCGAATCGGCGCTGTTTAAGCAGGTACCAGCGGGTGATTAAGCCGGGAGCAAGTCCGATGAGCAGGCCGATGGAGACGGCCTGGAACTTCCAGACGGCAGCAGGAATGGTGATGTTGGCTGGAGTGTTAAACAAGCCGGTGGCCATGATGGCACAGAAGACGGCTCCCATCACTGTGGCGATGGTGGCTAGTCGCTGTCGCCAGGCGGGAAGATCAGCTCTGGAAGAGTAGGGTGCAGCAGCCTGCGTCGGGACAGCCTGCGGTGCAGAAGCAGTGGGTGCGGGCTGGGGCGTTGGTACATCCTGTGAGGTGGTGGCGACGGACTCCGTGGGAATAGCGAGTTGCGAGGGCGCGGGTTTCTCGGCAAGGGAGAGAGAATCGAGGGCTTGCTGGAGCTCGTGGGCGAAGGCTTCGCCGGTGGCGGGGCGGTCGGCGGGGGAGAGGGAGCAGGCGCGTTCGATGACGCGGCGCAAGGTCGCGGGCACCACGGCGGGGTCATCCAGGGCTTCCTCGTAGATGGGCGAGGCAGGGGAGATGCCGGTGAGCAGGTAGCCGGTGAGCTTGCCTAAGGCGTAGACGTCGGTGCGGGGGCTGGTTTCGGCAAAGCCGTACTGTTCGGGGGCGGCAAATCCCTGAGTGCCCAGTAAGACGGTGTCATGGCGTTTGGCGGTGGGGCTTTGGAGGCGGGCGATGCCGGCATCAATAATGCAGGCGCCTGCAGGGCCGGCGATGATGTTTGAGGGGGAGAGGTCTCGGTGGATGATGCCCAACGAGTGGAGCTGGGCCGCGCCTTGGGCCACCTGGTTTACTAGTGAGACGGTCTGCGCGGGGTCAAGGGCGCCTTGAGCCTCAACTAGCTGCTCGAGGGTGGGGCCGGAGACGTAATCCATAAGGACGGAGAGGCCCCAGGACTCCTGACTCACTTGCCACACCTTTATCAAACCGGGATGTTCCGTGCGCGCGAGAGCCTGCCAAACCTCCAGGTTGGCGATCTGGGTGGGAATAAGTTTATGTACAAAGATGCGGTCGCGGCCGTCGCTTACCAGCAGGGTGGCGTCGTGCTCGGAGCGGCGGGTAAGCTCCTTGAGCGGTGTCAGCGGCGGGGTGAGACTCATGGGAGAAGTGTTCATGGGAGGGCGGCTCTTATCGGCAAGGATAGATGCATGGAGCGCGGCGTGCGTTTGATGTTGCGCTGGCGAGCGGCGGGCGTGTAGCGCACGCTAGCGGCTGGAGGAGAGGGTGGGAAGGCCTCTGCGGTAGAGCTCCTCGTCGGTGCGCTGGCAGGAATAGCCGTGCTGAATGCACCAAATAATGATGGCGTCCCGAGGATTCTGCGGCGCCAGCCGACCTTGATTGGCCAGCGTGAGCAGCCGCTGCGTTTGCGTGAGCGTGCAGCCCAGAGCCCGAGCCAGCAGCAGCGCATTGTTGCGCGTCACCCGCCGAGTGCCCTGAAACACCTGGTAGCCAAAGGTGGCGTTGAGGCCCGCTTCCCTAATCACCTCCGGCCGCGTGAGGGGCTGGGCAGCCAGAAGGGTGTTGAGGTAGTCGGCCAAAGTGGCAGGCGCTTTCTTTCCTGATGCCTCAAGCTTGGCCAGGTACCCGTCTAGCGAGCAGGCTTCCTCCAGCTGAACCATGAGATTCTCGGTAGTGTGCGCCATAGGCCTCCTTGCACCTAGCTCTCTTAACCATTGAGATGCTATCACCATGACAGTGGGTAATGACACCAGAGAAGGCAAGAGTTGTCTTAGCGAAGCTGAAGTCTTGCCAAACAAAAATTAAGAGATATAATTACCAATAACTGGCAATTAATGCCGGTAAGAGGAAACAGAGGAGAGCGGGCATGGCACAATTATTTTCAGCGAGGCTGAAAGCTCTACTAAAAGAAAGGGGCTTGTCTCAGAAAGAACTGGCAGTTATGACGGGGCTAACACCTCCAGCAATAAGTAGGTACATAACAGGAGAGCGTATGCCACGAGCAATTGTGATAGCGAAAATTGCGAAAGCATTAGGCGTTCATCCTGACGATCTTACTGGAACGAACCATGAGCAAGCGGTCAATGAAGCAGTACAGCTTCTAGCTAGAAATGCAAATAGCCTGTCAGATAGTCAAAAAGAGCAGCTGATTAAAATGCTAATAAGAAGATAAGGGATACTAGTTTGATTACACGCCCACGTCAAATAGAAATAGAGAATGCTGTTGTTGGTCTTCTAAAAGATTTTGGGATCACACAGTATCCTATGGGAATCAATGTAATTGCTGAGGCTCTCGGGATTCAGATGGTTCCGTATTCTTCTCTATCGTTTGCGGAGAGGCAACTTGCATTTGCATCGTCTGATGATGCATTCACTATGCGAACAAATGATTTTACAAGTGCTCAAGTACTTTTTGATGACACTAACGGAGCCTACTACTACCGCTCTCGCTTTTCATGTGCTCACGAAGTGGGTCATATATATCTAGAGCATACAGAGGGCTTGTTGAACTGCGAAAGTGAAGCAAATTATTTTGCAGGGTATCTCCTAGCACCCCATCCTCTGGTACTTAGACGAAAGCCGGGGCAGTCAATAAAAGATCTTTTTGGAATTAGCGGTGACTGTGCTCAAGTCGCTTTTGAACAAGCACAAAGGCGCGAGCGAGAGGGAGGATGTTGGCGCCCTCACGAATACTGGCTTATAAAAAATGTCGAGTGGAAGGGAGGTGGTGCCTATGGGCGTATTTAGAAAAAGGTAGCCAATCCTGTTGGCGCAGGATTGGCTACGGGTTGGGACCCATTTGAGCCCCTGTGTGTTTAATAAGCATAGAGCAAAACAACTGTGCTTGTGCTCGGATGGTGCGTCCCAACAAATTACCTCTTATTTGTAAATTGCCACGTCACTTATGTGACAGGTAGGAGGTTTTATATGGGACATATTTATCAGGGGGTACTTCCAGGAGTACCCGTCGGAAACAAAAAACAGAGAGGTTTCTCTCGCGACGTTATGCATTTATATATGACCAAGGGGGTTACCTTCGATCCCCTATATGAAATGCCTATCATGAAGCTAGAGAATAAGGTTCCAGAGAAGGTCATCTCATTCTCAGAGGCAATGAGAAAAAAGAATATTGATTCTACTGCCTACGTTAGTTTTTATGAAAATGACGACCAAATAGAACGATTTTGGAATAATCCCTGGGCTTATCTAAGTAAGTTAAGTAAATATGCGGGATTTATTGCTACGGATTTTAGTACAGGACCTTCTATTTGCGATCCCGTGCGACGTCATAATGTTTATCGCAATCAGCTTACAGGAGCTTGGCTTCAAAGTCTTGGATATCATGTACTTTGTAATGTGAGATGCCCATCTTATGGTTGTGATTATTTCTTATCAGGTGTTCCAAGAAAGAGTTTAGTTGCCGTAGGGACGATCGGTTGCGTAAAGAATATCTTTGACCGAAATCGGTTTGAAGGTGGACTAATCCGGCTCGTGAATGAAGTGCATCCTCTTGGGATAGTTGTGGTTGGTACGGATTCCTATGGCGTATTTGACTACGCAAGAGAGTGTGGAATACCCCTTTACTTCTTTGACGGTCAAACTGAACGCTATTTTGGCGGTGAGGTTCATGTGTGAGAAGGGGGGTGGCCTTGGTGGCGATTTTAAGGAATCTAAAGGTTACGCATTGCCGTCGGGCGCTGCTCAGCTCTCACATATGTTCAGAGACGAACCTGGACATCTTCCCGATACACCGGCAAATCGCCAGCTGATAGTAGAGCTCGTCAATGACGAGAATAACCGGTTGGGTATCGATCACAGAGGCCTCGTGTGGTATGCAAAAAATGATATAGATGGAAGTCAACTTTGGGCCTCTATATATAAAGGGATAGTACAAAATTGTGGAAGAAATGATCCGCCTCGACCTTGGGATGATGAGACAGGATTAAGTAAGAATATCAATAATATATTTAAGAGGAGGAAGTAGTATGCATACGAGCGCGCATCAAGTTTTTGTTGCAATGTATCAAGCATTAGACGCTGCTTATGACGCGAGCAAATCAAAAAAAGTATTTGCATTTTGTGCGGATGCCAATCCTTATATCTGGAAGGGAAAAACATCCGCTGATCCTGCAGTATTTAATACTTTTAGTAAACAATATGAAAGTAGGTTTAAAAATAAGGAGACTGATCCTAGTAACACACTTGCGTTTGTACGCTCCTATCTTGCTGAACAGAATTCTGAATATGCTTGGGAAGAAGGCGATCTTGTAAAAGAATTTGATTCAGTGGTTACACCAGAGTTGTGGGTTGAGGCTATTACTAGTTCCGATAGTTAATTATTTGCATATTAGACCTAAGGTCCCTAGGCATAATCTTGCCTAGGGACCTTAGGTCTATTTATTAAAAGAATCCAAGTTTATTCCAGTTCATTTTTATGCGGATATTTCGCTGTCCCCTGCCCGCTTAGGCCTGCGTCCCCGAATCTACCGAGCTCTTCTTGCCCATCTGCGCGAACGCCACGAAGCAAAGAATCATTTCCACCACCACGAACATGAAGTACATGAACATCATCACGATGGCCACCGCGTAAAGAATGCCTGCGGTTAGTGCGGCCCAACGCTTGTTAAGCCCCCAGCCGATCCAGTTAAAAATTACCGCCAGCCCTGTGAGCGCCGCGTGCGGCATGATCATCATCATTGCAATGGCCGTACCCGCGTCGGCCGCCGAATTCCCCATGCTCACCGGCGCCGCCGCTATATAACTCACCAGGTAGATCAGGTAGGCGCTGCCGAGAAGAGCCGCCACCAACAGCAGCACGTTCCGCTTTTTCATGAGAACTTCCCTTCGTCGGAACATCAAAAACCCTAGTAACCTATCACCAGCCATAAGGGTTTTCATTAGCTGGCAGCTAATGGGGGGCTGACCTGAAATGATCTTCAAGGAATAGAAGAAATATAAAAAGGAAACGATTAACTATTAGATAATACACTATTATCTAATAAAACAATATAAACTACTCAGTTATAATTTCTACTTCTACTACATCATAATCAGAATCGTCTTCTGAAGTTGATGAGGTGTAATCCGAGTTTTTGTCTGCTAGGAACATTTTAATAGAATAATTTGCAATAATATTTGTGGACACCACATCAAGGCCGCCGCCTACCAGGCCACCAGCTAGAGGGACCATTTTACCTAAATTAATTATGCCCTTCTCGCCAAACTTCGTTAGGAATCTAAAGCCGATCCTTTGGTTGATCTTTACTAGTGCTGCCCCAGGAATCTTTTTGATTGCTGCTTCGAGCGATTTCTGACTAAACTTAATTGCACCCATCATGACGAGATCGGCCATAGTAGTGCCGGTAAGACACATGTAGACCATTGTTTGTACCTGGTCAGACCTAATGTCATAACCGCCCATTTTTGCAATGCAAGCGATCATGCGCATTTGAATGTAAACGACGCTACTAATGTTTGCAGGAATAGCAACAGGAAGGGTAATGAAGCCGCCAAGACTGCTGAGAAAACCTGAAGTGCCGCATTTCATGATCTGCCATTTTGTAAGGGACTTTGCGGCTTCTTCAGTCGAGGGGTATTTATTAATATAGTCGTTGACCATTTCATCAACCGAACGACTTACTTTTGGAATGCCATTAAGAGCTTTCTTATAGATGGAGTCAAGAATTTTACCAGCAGTCTCCTGATCGATGGGTACCTCAAAGCCCTGGCTCTGAGCAGACTCTTCTTTAGTCGCCTTTTTGGGCATGACAGTTCCCTTCTTAGCAGTGCAAACATATTCGTACATCTTACCTATTGACCCAGGGTTATTTACTTAGATATATAGCTTTTGTTCAGTTATCGCTAGATTTGTGATCACATAAAAATAACGAGCATGGGTACATTGATATAGGTATCAATTTATGAAAAATCTGTCGTCCTGATATGCGCTTCGATAAGGACGTACTGATTACGTCATTACAGCGTGCAGATGCATTAGGTATTAGTTAAATAGCATAATTCAGCTACGAGCCACTTATGGGTGTTTGAAAAACTGTCCTCCTCTCGCCTCACGCCTCCCTGCATTAGCTCCCAGCTAATGCGACTCACCTCAGCGCTCCCTAGAATGCAAGGAGTCTGAAACTTCCCCAAAAGTGATGGGATGACCTCGTCAAACGCCGCGGATCGACCCATCAGTAAGGAGCATCTCATGACTCTTGCAACAAAACTGGGCGCGGTGGCCTGCGCTTCTCTGCTCGTTCTCTCGCTGGGCGCCTGCGGAAGCAGCTCAAACTCTGATTCCAACAGCGCCGACACTAGCAGCGACGCCTCCCAAGAGCAGCAGGCCCAGCAGGCCGAACCCGCCCAAGACTCCCCCTACCAGGTGTCCATCGACAACGCTCAGGTGGTCAAGGCCTACGACGACGCCAACGCCATCTGCCTCACCTTCACCTTCACCAACAACTCCGATGAGGCCCAGGCCTTCGGCACCGCCACCAGCGTCACCGTCTACCAAGACGGCGTGGAGCAGGAAATCGCCATGCCTGCCGAAAGCCCCGCCAACTACGGCAACTCCATGAGCAAAGTAAAGCCCGGAGCATCCATCACTGTCGATAACGTCTACGCTCTGGCCAACACCACGTCCCCCGTGGAAGTGGAGGTCACCGAGCTCTTCGATCTCGACCAAACCGTCCTTGCCGAGAAAACCTTCAACCTTTCCTAGGAATCTCTCCCTCGTCCCTAGGATCCCATTAGCTTGCAGCCCCGCTGGTCCTCCCGCCAGCGGGGCTGTTTTTCTCGGCAGCAGTGTTATGTGGGCGATAACGGTAAGAATGGACGTCCCCTATGGACGCGTGCCATCTGTGGATACCTGCCTATTGGCCTCCGCCTACTAAGTACTTTTTTGCGCGAAATATGGCAGTCTACCGACTATTTGTACTTAGTAGACAGCAAAAGCCCAGGTCGTTAGATTCGCCTACTATGCACATCTACTTAGTAGGCGACGAAGCCGGAATCCAAGGCTGTTGTCGTTGGGTAACCATGGGGTCCGGAGGAGCAATCTGCGTCCCTTGAGGTGGTAGGGTGAAAGTCTGCTGATAATCTCCCGCCGCCCTGCCCTAAAGGAGGCAACCCATGGACGTCCACACCCAGTGCATTCACGCGGGCTACCACGCATCCAACGGCCAGCCGCGCACGCTGCCCATCGCGCTGTCCACCACCTTCCCCTACGATTCCTGCGAGGAGGTGGCAGCGCTCTTCGACCTGTCGGAGAACGGCTTTTTCTACTCGCGCATCGGCAATCCCACCTGCGACGCCACCGAGCAAAAGATCGCTGCTCTCGAAGGCGGAGTGGGCGCCATGCTCACCAGCTCCGGGCAGGCGGCCAACCTCATCGCGGTCCTCAATCTGGCCCAAGCCGGCGATTCCATCGTGGCCTCCAGCGCCATTTACGGCGGCACGGTGAATCTTTTCTCGGTCACGCTCAAGCGCTTTGGCATCGAGACCGTCTATGTGAGCCCTCGCGCCACCAAAGAGGAGATCCTGGCCGCCATCCAGCCCAACACCAAGGCGGTCTTTGGCGAGACGGTGGCAAACCCGGCGTTAGACGTGCTAGACATCGAGACCTTCGCCGCCGCAGCCCACGAGGCCGGCGTGCCCCTCATCGTGGATAACACCTTCCCCACGCCGGTGCTCTGCCGCCCCTTCGAGTGGGGCGCCGACATCGTCACCCACTCCACCACGAAATACATCGACGGCCATGCCATGACGGTGGGCGGCGTCATCGTGGACTCCGGAAAATTCAATTGGGCCGCATCTGGGCGCTTCCCCGAATTCTGCGAGCCCGACGAGTCCTACCACGGCGTCGTCTACACCCGCGACTTTGGCGATGCCGCCTACATCGTCAAGGCCCGCGTGCAGCTCATGCGCGACCTGGGCTGTTATCCGCCAGCCACCAACGCCTTCATCCTCAACGAGACCCTGGAGACCCTGCCCCTCCGCATGGCCCAGCACGGCGCCAATGCGCTGGCGGTGGCCCAGTGGCTCCAGGCTCGTCCCGAGGTGGCCTCGGTCAACTACCCCGGCCTTTCCTCCAGCCCCGATCGCGACCTTGCCGAGAAGTACCTTCCCAACGGCTGCTGCGGCGTCATTTCCTTTGTGATCAAAGGCGGTCGTGACCGTGCGGCGGCCTTCCTGGACGCTCTCAAGTTGGCCCGCATCGAGGTCCATGTGGCCGACTCCCAAACCTGCGTCCTGCATCCCGCCAGCTCCACCCATCGCCAGCTCACCGACGAGCAGCTGGCTGCCGCTGGGGTCGAGCCTGGTTTGGTACGCCTCTCCTGCGGCCTCGAGTCTGCCGACGACATCATCGCCGACCTCGCCCAGGCCCTGGACTCCCTGGCCTAACCGCGCTCGGCTGCCTGGTCGCCCCCGCCTACATTTCCTTGTCTGGTCGTGCCTCGTGGCAGCAAGCCACGCGCTTTATAGCGCCACCTCCAGCGTTGTGTGCGCAAAGAAAAGGCCTTCGGCGCCCAAGAGGGCGGCCGAAGGCCTTGTGCGTGAGATGGAAGAAGAGGAACTAGTCCTCGACGATCTCGGTGATGGCGCCGGTGGGGCAGTTGTCGAGGCACTGACCGCAAGCGATGCAGTTCTCCTCGTTAGCCACTACCGCGGACTCGTCGCCGAGCTCCAGGGTGTCAGTGGGGCATACGTCAACGCACACGCCGCAGCAGATGCACTCATCGGCATCGATAACAGGATGGGCCATGATGTCTCCATTCGTAGAGGGACGCCCCGCGCGGGGGCGCGAAGCTTCGTTGTTTGTGAATATACCAATCCTCTCCAAGAATGCAAGAACAACTTCTGGACTTTTTTGCAATCCCCTTGAGGTCTCTAATGCAGCCCCACTAGCTGGGCAAACTGGTAAAATACCCCTAGTTTAATGGGGTTAACATTTTTGGTTTAACGCGTACGGGAACGGGCTTTGCACAATGTTGCAATCATAGGCTGGAATGCGGCATGACAGCGGCTGGTCGCGTCGCAGGCATGGGCTCCATGCGCAGCCGAGAGGGCGGTAGCAAGACCCCCTATTACACAATTCTCAAATCAACAGAGGCTCTCAGAGGAGTCGTGAAATTCACCCAAAACGGGTGAATTCAAGGGGTGGCGCGTGGGTTTCTGGACAAGGAGAGGTCTTTTAAAATACCCCATTTATCCTGGGGAGATAGGGATGGCGTGGAGGGTTTGCATCGGGCAGAGGCTATGTGTTTGCGCCAGGACACATCGGTGATAAGGAAACCGAGGCGTACGAGCTTCCCCGACGCTAAGTTGTGGAGGTTTAGGAAATCTATAGCGAACACACTTAGATAATGTGTAGTATGTTCACCAAAGGATATAAGCCTCACCGTGCGGAGGGCTCGCCACCATGGTTCGCCACCGCAGCAGTAACTCCGCCATGAGGCAGTTATGAAAGGAAGACCAGGTATGGCAAACAAGATTTTGGGCATCGATCTGGGCACTACAAACTCCGCCATGGCGGTGCTTGAGGGCGGCGAGCCCACCATCATCGTGAACGCAGAGGGCGACCGCACTACGCCTTCCGTCGTTTCATTCCAACCTGACGGCGAGCGCCTTGTGGGCAAGGCTGCCAAGAACCGCGCCGTCACCAACCCGCAAAACACCGTGTTCTCGGTCAAGCGTTTCATGGGCCGCAAGTATGACGAGGTGGCCAGTGAGCTCAAGACGGTTCCTTATACCGTCAAGCCCGGCAAGGACGGCCGCGTGGTCATCTCCATCGAGGGCGAGGACTACACCCCTGAGCAGATCAGCGCCATGATTCTGGCCAAGATGAAGGCAGACGCAGAGAAGTACCTGGGCGAGACCATCACCGAGGCCGTCATCACCGTTCCTGCTTACTTCAACGACGCCCAGCGTCAGGCCACCAAGGACGCCGGCAAGATCGCTGGCCTCGAGGTCAAGCGTATCGTGAACGAGCCCACCGCAGCAGCCCTGGCCTATGGCCTCGAGAAGGCTGACGGCGATCAGAAGATCCTGGTCTTCGACCTGGGCGGCGGCACCTTCGACGTGTCCTTGCTGGAGTTGGCAGACGGCGTGACCGAGGTTTTGGCCACCAACGGCGACAACCACCTGGGCGGCGACGACTGGGACCAGCGCATCATCGACTGGGCTGCTGACAAGTTCCAGAAGGAGGAGGGTGTCGACCTGCGCTCCGATCCTATGGCGCTGCAGCGCCTCAAGGAGGCTGCCGAGAACGCCAAGAAGGAGCTCTCCAGCGCCCAGCAGGCTACCATCAACCTGCCCTTCATCACCTCGGTGAACAACACCCCCAAGCACCTGGACTACACCCTGTCCCGCTCTGAGTTCGAGCGCCTCACCCGCGACCTTCTGGATCGCTGCAAGGAGCCTGTAACCAAGGCCCTGAAGGACGCTGGCCTGAACATCTCTGAGATCGACGAGGTCATCCTGGTAGGCGGCTCCACTCGTATGCCCGCCGTGCAGGAGCTGGTGCAAAAGATCACCGGCAAGAAGCCCAACATGTCCGTGAACCCTGACGAGGTCGTGGCAGACGGCGCAGCCGTTCAGGGCGGCGTCCTCACTGGCGACGTCGACGGCATCCTGCTTCTGGACGTCACCCCGCTGTCTCTGGGCGTGGAGACCATGGGCGGCATCATGACCAAGATGATCGACCGCAACACCACCATCCCCACTTCCAAGACAGAGATCTACTCCACCGCTGCAGACAACCAGACCTCGGTAGAGATCAACGTGCTTCAGGGCGAGCGCGAGTTCGCAGCTGACAACAAGAGCCTGGGCCGCTTCCAGCTCACCGGCATCCCCGCGGCCCGTCGTGGCACTCCTAAGATCGAGGTCACCTTCGACATCGACGCCAACGGCATCGTGAAGGTCTCCGCTAAGGATCTGGGCACCGGCAAGGAGCAGCAGATCACCATCTCCGGCTCCACCGCCCTGTCTGACGAAGAAGTGGACCGCATGGTCAAAGACGCCGAGGCCAACGCTGAGGAAGACAAGAAGCGCAAGGGCGACATCGAGGTGCGCAACCAGGTAGACTCCCTGGCTTACTCCACCGAGGAGACCCTGAAGGACCTGGGCGACAAGGTGCCTGCCGACATGAAGTCTGAGGCAGAGGCTGCCGTGGAGGACGCCAAGAAGGCTCTGGAGGGCCAGGACATGGACGCCATCCAGGCCGCTGGCGACAAGCTCCAGGAAGTGGGCCACAAGCTCGCTGAGGTGGTCTACTCCAGCGCCCAAGACGGCGCCGCTCAGACCGGCTCCGCAGACGACGACGTAGTCGACGCAGACTACGAGGTCGTGGATGACGACGACTCCAACAACTAATCTACGAGCGTAAACTCAAGGTGTCCGGAGCGCTCCAACGTTCCGGACACGCCTTATGAAGGAGGCGAAATCATGGACGATACCCAAGAAGAGCTCGATCCTCAGATGGTCGAGGCTGCCATTCGCGCCGGCGAGCAAGCCGCGCAAGAAGACTTCGCCCGTGATGCCGAGCGCGCTCGTTCTGAACGCGACGAGCTGGCTGCTTCTTTGGCCAAGGCAGAAGAAGAAGCCGAGAAGGCCCGCACTGAGGCGGCGGATGCTGCCGCTCGCCTGGCTCGCCTGCAGGCCGATTGGGACAACTACCGCAAGCGCACGGCCCAAGAGCGTGTGGCCGAGCGCGAGCGTGCGACAGAGAAGCTGGTAGAGGCGCTGCTGCCCGCCATCGACGATCTGGAGCGCGCAGTGGAACATGCGCAAGGCATCGAGGACAGCCAGATTCAAGAGATGGCCGCCGGCGTCGCCAACGTGCACACCAAGATCTTGGGTGTGCTGGAGCGCGAGGGCGTCGAGGTCATCGACCGCCCCGGTGAGGCGTTTGATCCTCTCCGCGAGCAAGCAGTAGGTCAGGTGCAAGACGCTGAGGCCTACAACGACTCGGTGGCACAGGTGCTGCGCCGTGGTTATACCATGGGTGGCAAGGTCATCCGCCCTGCCATGGTCTCTGTGACCGTGGGCGGTCCCAAGCGTCCGGCTCCTGAGGATGCAGATCAGGCACCTGAGGCTTCCAACTAGGAACGCTTCGCCACGTTGGGCTTCTGCTCCTAGCGGGTATGAGCCTTCATGAACTGGCAGTGGGAAACCTGCGCGCCCTGGGCCTCATGTCACGGCCTGGGGCGCGCGTTTCTCTGTACAAATAACCCCATGAAAGGGGGTGTGGCCGCGATGCCTAAAAAGAACTTCTATGACGTCTTGGGCGTCTCTCGCGACGCGAGTCAAGACGAGATTAAGAAGAGCTTTCGCAAGCTGGCCCAAAAGTATCACCCCGACGCCGGCGGCGATGAGGACAAGTTCAAAGAGATCTCCGAGGCCTATGAGACCTTGTCGGATCCTGCCAAGCGCAAAGAGTACGACCAGGTGCTGATGTTTGGCGGCATCCCTGGCGCAGACTTTGGCGGCGACGGTGGTCGCGGAAGAGCCTACACCTATAGCTCGGCCGATGGCTTTGACTTCTCAGACATCTTCAGCGGCTTTGGCGGCGGTGCCGCCTCTGACGGCGCCGGCTTTGACTTCTCGTCCATCTTCGGCGGAGGCCAGCCGCGCTCTCAAAAGGGCGGCGACCTCACCATGTCCATCGATGTGACTTTCGATGAGGCGCTGGAGGGAGCTCAACGCAAGGTGACCTACCGTGTGCCTTCCACTGGCGAGGAGCAAACCCTCACCGTCAAGATTCCTGCAGGCGCTGTCAACGGCGGCAAGCTGCGCTACCGCAAGCGCGGCGAGTACGGCCGCAACGGCGGCGAGCGCGGCGATCTGGTAATCACCACCCGCGTCGAGGAGCATCCGCTCTTCAAGCGCGACGGGGCCGATGTGCGCATGGACGTCCCCATCTCCATTTACGAGGCGGCGCTCGGCGCCACCATCGAGATTCCCACGCCCGAGGGCAAAGTAGTGCGCCTCAAGGTGCCCAAGGGCACCCAAGACGGCAAGACCTTCCGCTTCAAGGACCTGGGCGCCCCCAACGTCAAGAAGAAGGGCGCCAAGGGCGCGCTTTACGTCACCGTCAAGGTAGAAGTGCCCACGCGCCTTACCAAGGAAGAGCGTGCCGGCCTCGAGCAGGCTATGGAAAACGATCATCACGATTGGCGCCGCGACATCGAGCGCTTGGTTAAAAAGAACAGCTAACAGATAGCTGAGAGGAGGATGCCATGGACAGTCCAGAGGTTGGACGTGCCAACCGCACTAAACCTCTCTACATGATCTCTGTGGCGGCAGAGCTCTGCGGCATGCATCCGCAGACCCTCCGCGTCTACGAGCAAAAAGGCCTGGTGAACCCCGGTCGCTCTCGGGGAAACACCCGTCTCTACAGCCAGGCAGACATCGAGCGGCTTCATCTTATCGGTCGCTTGACCGACGAGGGCATCAACCTCGCCGGCGTAGTGCGGATTTTGGACATGAGCGAGCGCGCAGAAGAGCGCGACGCAGAGATCGACGAGCTGCGCGCAAGGATACGTGAGCTGGAGAATCAGGTCCACGAATACCGCACCCGCGTGCGCATCACCGCTCTTGCCCCCTATGACGGCAAGAGTCCCGAAGCGGTGTTGCGCGGTTTTCTTCAAGGAAACACGACTGACCAACCATAAAACCCCGCATCGAGGGGCATAGACCTCTATCGATGCTGTCTCTTTGCAAGAATGGAGGTACTCCATGAACGTTAACAAGCTTGCCGTTACGGCAGCCGAGGCCCTGCAAACCGCATTGGGCATTGCCACCGACGTAGATGCGAGCGCCTGTGAACCTGTCCACTTACTCAAGGCCCTCTTGGCCTCGGGCGAGCGCAACCTGGACTCGATCATCGAGAAGGTGGGGGCCGACCCTCGCGCTGTGGAGCATCAGGCAGATGATGCCATCGCCAAGCAACCCAAGATCTCTGGCGACTCCCTGTCACAGATGGGCCTTTCTCGGGAGTTGGTCAAGGTCTTTGACGCTGCCGAGAAGCTCGCCACCAAGATGGGTGACTCCTACGTCACTACCGAGCATCTGCTGATCGCCCTGTCGGAAGAAAAGTCTGACGCCGGTTCGATCCTGCGCGGCGACGGCCTTACCGCCAAGCGCATTCAGGAGGTCTACGAGAACCTGCGCGGCGACGAGCACGTGACCAGCGCCGACGCCAAGCCAGAGTTCGAGGCTCTGGAGCGCTACGGCCGCAACGTGTGCGAGCTGGCACGCATGGGCAAGCTGGACCCGGTCATCGGCCGCGTGGAGGAGATCCGCCGCACCATTCAGGTGCTCTCCCGTCGCACCAAGAACAACCCGGTGCTCATCGGCGAGCCTGGCGTAGGCAAGACCGCCATCGTGGAGGGCCTGGCCGAGCGCATCGTGGCCGGCGACGTGCCCTCGACTTTGAAGGACAAGGACATCGTCGAGCTGGACATGAGCGCCCTGGTAGCGGGCGCCAAGTACCGCGGCGAGTTCGAAGAGCGCCTGAAGAGCGTGGTCAAAGAGGTGCAAAAGTCCAACGGCCAGGTGATCCTCTTCATCGACGAGCTCCACACCATCGTGGGCGCCGGCGGCGGCGAGGGCTCCATGGACGCCGGCAACATCTTGAAGCCGGCGCTGGCCCGCGGCGAGTTGCGTGCCATCGGCGCCACCACGCTGGACGAGTACCGCAAGTACATCGAGAAGGACGCCGCCCTGGCCCGCCGCTTCCAAACCGTCATGGTGAGCGAGCCCACGGTGGAAGACACCATCTCCATCCTGCGCGGCCTCAAGGAGAAGTACGAGATGCACCACGGCGTGCGCATCACCGACGCCGCCCTAGTCTCTGCTGCAGACCTCTCCAACCGCTACATCTCCGACCGCTTCCTGCCCGATAAGGCCATCGACCTGGTGGACGAGGCTGCCAGCCGCCTGCGCATGGAGCTGGACTCCATGCCCGCCGAGATCGACGCCATGGATCGCCAGATGACCCAGATGCAAATCGAGGAGCAGGCCCTCATGAAAGAGGAGGACGCTGCTTCCAAGGACCGTCTGGAGCAGCTGCGCCGCGAGATGGCCCTCATGCGCGAGAAGCTGGACGGCGTGAAGGCCTCCTGGCAAAACGAGAAGAGCGCCATCGACCGCGTCCAAGACCTCAAGCGCCAAATCGACGAGGCCAAGAACGAGGAAGAGCGCGCCACCCGTTCAGGCGATTTGGCCCGCGCCTCTGAGATTCGCTATGCCACCATTCCCGACCTCCAGCGCCAGTACGACGAGGCCGAGAAGCTCCTCATGGACAAAGAGGACGACGGCATGCTCAAGGAGGAGGTCACCACCGGTGAGATCGCCGACGTGGTCTCCAGCTGGACCGGCGTCCCTGTGACCAAAATGATGCAGGGCGAGATGGACAAACTCAAGAACCTGGAAGAGGAGCTTCACAAGCGCGTCATCGGCCAAGAGGACGCCGTGCGGGCCGTCGCCTCTGCCGTGCGCCGCAGCCGCGCGGGCCTCGCAGACCCCGACCGTCCTCTGGGCAGCTTCTTCTTCCTTGGCCCCACCGGCGTAGGCAAGACCGAGCTGGCCAAGGCCCTGGCAGAGTATCTGTTCGACGACGAGCGTGCCCTTATCCGCATCGACATGTCCGAGTACATGGAGAAGTTCTCCGTCCAGCGCCTCATCGGCGCCCCTCCAGGATATGTGGGCTATGACGAGGGCGGCCAGCTCACCGAGGCCGTGCGCCGCCATCCTTACAGCGTCATCTTGCTGGACGAGATGGAGAAGGCTCACCCGGACGTCTTCAACATCTTGCTCCAGGTGCTCGACGACGGCCGCCTCACCGACGGCCAGGGGCGCATCGTGTCCTTCAAGAACACTATCATCATCATGACCTCCAACGTGGGTTCCCAGTTCATCGCCTCCGCCCAGGCCATCGCGAACCCCGAGGAAGTCACCGAGCAGGTCAACGAGGCTCTGCGCGCTACCTTCAAGCCGGAGTTCTTGAACCGCATCGACGACGTGGTGGTCTTCCACGCCCTCATGCTGGACGACATCGAGAAGATCGTGGACATCCAGCTCAAGGGAGTGCGCGAGCGCCTGCGCCGCCAGCGCCTGAAGCTGCAGCTCACCCCTGCCGCCGTGCAGGCTCTGGCTCTGGAAGGCCTGGATCCCGTCTACGGCGCCCGCCCCTTGAAGCGCCTCATCCAGCGCCAGGTGGTGGACAACGTGGCTTCTCTCATTCTGGACGGCCGCGTGCGCGAGGGCGACACCGTCGAGGTGGATGTGGACGACAAGCAGGGCTTCTACGCTCGCCTCGTCGGCGCCAGCCTTAAGGAGACCCAGGAAGACTACGAAGAGGTCGAGCCCATCGAGCCCGACGACGTCCAAGAGGACTAGCGCTTCCCGCCGGCCCTCCTCGCGATCAAAATCGCGCAGGAAAGGCGGCAAGGGCTTCTCGGCAGCTTAAAAATGCCGAGAAACACACCCATAGGCACCCTGTTCTCCTCACGGAGGACGGGGTGCTTTTTTTGGGATGAGACTAACGATGATGAGTTGGTAGTTCGTGCGGTAGAGTGCGGGCATAGGCGCGAGGTCTATCGTTCGAAGTGCGAGGGATAGCCTCTCCATATCTCAAAAAGCCGTTGCGGGTAGAATTGCGTCGTAGATGTATCCGGGGTGTCGCTCAAGCGACGTGGCCCCTCCACTCCAAGGAGACTGCATGCGCTGCGAAGGCTGCGGCACCGAGCTACCTGACAATGCAAAGTTTTGCCACCAGTGCGGACGTCCCGTGGCGGGCGCTTCCCTGCAGGATGCGACGTCAAACGTCGATATGAATGACGCTCACGATGTAGCGAATGTAGCAAATAATTCCAAGGGCACCCTAGACAATACCCCAGTCTCCGATGTTGCAAATGTAGTAATTAATTCCAAGGATGTCCCAGCTGACGCCCTTGGCGCTCCAGCTGGATCTTCAACTTCCGATGCTCAGAACTCCCCGGACGCTCCGGCGGAAGAAGCCGCAGAGGCTCCCCAAGGCGCCCAGCCGCAAGAAGACTTGGCAGCCACCTCGTCGCTCAAAGAGGTGGAGGCTACTCAGGTGCGTCCAGGGAGCCCTCAGGTAGAAGTAGGCGACACGGTGCCTGTGCCCACGCCGGTTGACGCCACCAAAGAGGCCGTGCGCTTGGACCTCACCGACGAAGACCTTGTGGATTCCCTGGTCACCGACCCTTCCCGCCCCGGATCTACCGGCCGCATGCGCGTCTATGCGGCGCCGGATCCCATCGCAGAAGAGCAGGCTGCCGAGAAAAACCACCGCCTGGGCCTCATCACCGCCGCCGTCCTGTTTGTGGCGGCGCTGGCGATGCTCGCGGCCTTTGTCACCTGGCGCATGGAGATCTGGGGCGGCAAGACGCTGCCCGACACCGTGGGCATGGATCAGGCCGCGGCCACTTCCTTGCTGGAAGGGGAGGGCTTCTCGGTAGCCACCACAGAAGTGGTGAGCGACAACGCTGTGGGCAAAGTGGTGTCCCAGGAGCCGGCGGGCTCCAGGCGCGTGGATCCCGGCAGCGTGGTGGCGCTGGGCATCGGCGTGGAGCGGTCGGTGCCCGAGGTAGAGGGCATGGCCCTGGAAGACGCCAAGGAGGCGCTGCACGACCGCTCCATCGATCACGTGCGCGTGGAATATGAGAATTCTGACAATGAAAAAGGCACAGTCATCGCGGTGACGCCTTCGGCCGGGTCGGTAGTGGCGGCCGACGAGATGGTAACCCTGGTGGTGGCCCAGCCCTATACGGTGCCTGACGTGGTGGGCCTCAGCGAGGACGATGCCAAGGAGGCTGTCGAGCGCGCCGGCCTCACCTATGAGACGGTGATGGTGGCCAGCGACCAGGATCCGGGCACGGTGGTCTCGGCAGACCCTGCGGTCGGGTCTGAGCTCAAAGCCAACTCCAAGGTGACGCTCACGGTGTCGTCGCCCTATCCGGCCAGCCCCTACGCGGCGTTGGAGTACCTCCACTGCGCGCCCAAGGACCTCTCCACCTACCTGCGCCAACAGGGCTATAGCCTGCTCTACGGCGCAACCCGCGACGACGTGGTTGCCGCCACCTGGGCCGGCTCTGCCGCAAGCCCGCAGGTGGTCATTGGGCCCAATCCCTTTGCCGAGTACCGCGGCTTCCAGTTCTGGGCCACCGACGGCTTGGCCGCCGGCGCTCAAATCCAGGGCGTGCGCCTGACCTTTGACCAAGACTCCGCTCCCGACGCCGCAGGCGCCCTCAAGGTGGACCAAGCCACGGTCAACAGCCTCATGGAGGCCTGCGGGCTGAAGACCTCCTCGGGCACCACCACCACAGCTACGCCACAGACGCTGGCGCCCAAAGCCTCCCAGGCCCCAGAATTCATCGCCAAGGCCGGCACCCAGGGTTCCGACACCTGGGCCATTGTGGTCTGGCGCGCCAACGATCAAGTCCTGGCCGCCGTCTGCGTCGCACCCACCCAAACGCTGGAGACAAACCTCTCGGCTGCCGGCATCAGCCTGGACGCCTACGAGGGCTCCATGGCCAACCTGGCCGCCACCCAACTGCTCATAAAGGGGTAACCGTGACGACTCCTCATGTTTCTGCTACCGAGAAACCCGCGCCTTCCCCTAAGAAACCGGCGGCCAGCAGCGGCGCTTCTCGGCAAGAAAAAGTCTCTGCCAGCGAGTTTTGCCGGGCAGAGACAGAAGATGACGACGGCTACGATCCTTGGAGCGACCGCCCGCCTGCGCGCGAGTCTCTCTGGGAAGAGGATCCCTGGCGCTAGGAGCCTGCCGCTTCTTGGATGCGGTGCCGCGTAGGTGGGCCCGCAGGTGAGCGCAGCGCTGACACTAACGAAGTACCAGCCAGAGGATGAGGGCCACTAAGAGCGTTGCGGCCATCAGCACGGCCAGGATGGCGGCCGTGCGGGCGCGCTGTTGCTTCTGGCTGGCGAAAAGGTCGCGTCGTCCTTTGGGAACCTCCAGGTATTGGCCGTATTTGAGCTCTTTTTTGAAGCGTTGCTCGTCTGCCCGGCTGCGGCGGTAGC
>CAIGRU010000414.1_pt1 | contig 30632 bp, 27 predicted proteins | sample 7351341 | NCBI WGS metagenome assembly CAIGRU01
AAAGCCGCCATTCTGCACATAAACGCAAATTGCCACTTTCGGATTCTTATAAGGAGCAAAACCGATAAACGCAGAGTGATCTTTTCCGTGAGGATTTTCTGCCGTTCCTGTCTTACCGCAAACCTCGATTCCGGGAATAGCAGCCGCCCAACAGGTTCCGCCCAATACGGCGTTGCGCATACCTTCCGCTACTATGTCATAATATTTAGAATCGATAGTCGGATAACGTTTTTGTGTATAAAGCGAATCCAACGGGGTATCCTGTACTTCTTTAACCACATGAGGTGTGATAAAATAACCCCGGTTGGCGATCGTTGCCGCCAGGTTACATATCTGCAACGGCGTTGCGGATATTTCTCCCTGCCCTATCGCAATAGAGATGATCGTGCTGGAGTTCCAGCGCCTGTGCAGTTTATCGTACACTTTACTGTTCGGTATGTATCCTCTTTTTTCACCAGGCAGGTCAATCCCCAAAGGATAGCCATACCCCATCGACACCAAATGATTCTTCCAGACCTCAAAGCCTTCCTGAACAGTGGGATACCGGCGACGGTTATCCAGCATATCATGCAATCCCCAGCAAAAAAAGGAGTTACACGAGGTAGCCAAAGCCGGAACAAGACTTAAAGGAGAAGCATGCCCGTGACAGGCGGGTTTCCGCTTGATCGAATAAGTATATCCATGGGCACAAGTATACATCGTTGAAGGAGTGATAACCCCTTCCTGAAGAAAAATCAGCCCTTGTGTAGGTTTAAAGGTTGAACCGGGAGGATAAAAACCGGTTATGGAACGGTCGATAAGCGGTGTCTGAGGATTTTCCTCCAACATCCTGTGATTCTTTCCACGCTGGCGTCCGACCAATAAACTCGGATCATAATTGGGGGAAGTGACCAGGCAGAGGACCTCACCGGTTTCCGGCTCAATCATAACGATACTACCCACTTTATTCTTCATCAGCTTTTCGCCATAAGCCTGTAAGTTAATATCCAGCGAAAGCTTCAGGTTCTTCCCGGAAACCGGAGCTACATCACTCGCACCGTCATCATACTTACCCTTGATACGGCCGTGCACATCTCGCAAAAGAATCTCCACTCCCTTCTCCCCGCGCAGTTGCTTTTCATAGGAACGTTCAACACCTGCACGTCCGGAATCATCCCCCTGCACATAATAGTCATCTGCCTCTATATCTTTCCGGTTTACCTGGCCGATATTTCCCAGTACATGCGCCGCATAAGGATATTCATATTGCCGGATCGTACGGTTCTGGATATAGAAACCGGGGAACTTATAAAGTTTTTCCTGTAAGATACCGCATTCCTGTGCCGAAAGATGATTCATAAAAACCTGTGGGACATACGACGAGTATCCCGGATTCAACCGCCGATTCTTTATTTCGGCGATCCGTTTTTCAAACTGTTCTTTTGTAATACTCAGGATATTACAGAAATCCAACGTATCGAACGGTTGGATTTCCCGCATGATAAGCATCACATCGTAAGCCGGCTGGTTATAAACCAGTAGATTGTCATTACGGTCATAAATCATTCCGCGGGAAGGCAACAGGGTCTTTTTCAAGAACGCATTGCTGTCTGCCCATGCTTTATAATCGTTCTCAACCACCTGGAGGTAGAATAAACGGATGATAAAGACGAGAACCAGTAGAACCACAGCGCCTATTATCACATAACGCCTGTTCTCAAGTGTATACTTCGTATTAGTCTCCACTCTTTTGTGTCTCTATATTGAATGCTTCTATTGTACAAATTAATAATGTAGTCGTTACCACACTCGCCCCGATACGGATGGCAAGGAATAACGGATCGAACAGCGTCAACGATTCGATCAGGAATAAAGTGACATGTTGGATCACCACAAATGAAAGCACATACCGGAAGAAGCCACCATAGCCAAAGGTCTTATAGGAAGGATAAATCCCCTCGGGCAAGTCCTTCCCCATAAAAAAACGTATCAGCGGTTCACGGATAAATCCGGCCAGCGTACAGGCTGCCGCATGCATTCCGGGGGTATTTGAAAACATATCGATCACCAGGCCGATAAGGAAAGAGAAAAGAACGACCAGGTCGCGCGACGTACCCACCGGCATCTTTATAATAAAATAAAGATACAGGAACGGCGTTGCAATCCGCAGGAAATGGATATTATTCAGGATCAAAGCCTGAATTAATACCAGTACAACGAAATAAACCAATCCCCGTAATAAATTAATCATTTCTTCTCGCCTCTTGTTCTACTCTTCTTTGTTCTGCCTGATTATAATTCTTGATGATACGGACATTGTTCAGTGCCTGAAAGTCCGTAGCCAATTCCACCTCCAGTGAAAAAAAGTTGTCATCATGCTGTTTTTCAAAATCTGCCACCGTACCGACAATCAGCCCTGCCGGAAACACGCTCGAATAACCGCTTGTCACGATCGTATCTCCCTTCTGGAACTCCACATGACGCGGCAATTCTTCCAGATTGGCAAAACGGATATCACGCCCTTTCCAACTCAAAGCCCCGAAATAAGTACTTCCCAACACTTTGCAGCTCAACCGCGATTTCGGATTAAGCAAAGGTATGATCACAGAGAAATGATCGTTCACCGTCGAAACAATTCCTACAACTCCTCTTTCGGAAACAACTCCCATATCAGGTGCTATTCCGTCTTTACTTCCTTTGTTTACAGTGATATAATTCGAAAGATGGCTGACACTGTTATTCACCACCCCGGCCAGAATAAAACTATATGCAAACTGCTCGGTCGAATCAGGAGCAAACCCGGCAAAAGCAACCGTATCCGCCACCATCATATCCAAACGGTCCTGCAACTCCAGCAATTCCATCTCCAGTTGCCCGTTCCTTTCCAGCAATTCCTTGTTAATCTCATGCAGGTTCAGATACGATGTTACATAACCGGAAACGGACGCAATATGTCCTGTCAATACGTTTGCCGAACTGAAGATGATATTCCGCTGGTATGCATTATTACGATAAATCAGCATCAGCGAAACAATCTCAAGCAAAACGAACAGGAACCAATGCCTCTTTCTTACCAGGAAGTCCAGCAGTTTACGCATAAATAATAATGTGCCAATTTGATAATGTGCCAATATGCCAATTAATCAATACACCGACGAATGTGTCTTTTATTGGCACATTGGCATATTGAATAACTGGCACATTATTCCCCTTATCGAATAAGGAAATTAAATTTATCTATATTCTTTAATGCTACACCTGTACCTATTGCAACCGCATGCAACGGATCTTCTGCAATATGGAACGGGATATTGATCTTATCCGTCAGACGTTTGTCAAGCCCGCGCATCAAAGCACCGCCACCTGCCAGGTAGATACCGTTACGTACGATATCGGCATACAGTTCGGGAGGAGTCTGCTCGAGTGCACTCAGAATAGCTGCCTCCATCTTGGAGATCGATTTCTCCAGGCAATGTGCGATTTCCTGATAAGAAACGGGAACTTCCATCGGAAGAGCCGTCATCTGGTTCGGACCATGTACGATATAATCTTCAGGAGGATTATCCAGGAACGTCAGGGCTGAACCGACATTGATCTTGATCAGTTCGGCAGTACGTTCACCCACCTTCACATTGTGCTGGCGGCGCATATATTCCATAATATCAGCCGTCAGGTCATCTCCTGCAATACGGATCGATTTATTGGAAACGATACCGCCCAGCGAGATAACAGCGATCTCGGTCGTACCACCGCCTATATCCACGATCATATTGCCTTCAGGTGCTTCTACATCGATACCGATACCGATTGCAGCAGCCATAGGTTCATAAATCATGTAGACGTCGCGTCCGCCGGCATGCTCGGCAGAGTCGCGTACGGCACGGATCTCCACTTCAGTACTGCCCGAAGGAATACAAACCACGATGCGCAGCGAAGGGGAGAACCAGCGGTGTTTCGGATTTATCATTTTAATCATGCCGCGTATCATTTGCTCGGCAGCAAAGAAGTCGGCAATCACGCCATCGCGGAGCGGACGGATCGTACGAATATTCTCGTGCGTCTTTCCGTGCATCTGGCGTGCCTTTTCTCCGACCGCCAATACTTTGTCGGTACGCCGGTCGAGGGCAACTACCGATGGCTGATCCACTACGACCTTACCACCACTGATGATGATGGTATTCGCAGTACCCAGGTCCATCGCTATTTCTTGTGTGAAAGAAAATAATCCCATAAAAATAATGTGTTAATTTGCCAATGTGCTAATGTGCCAATGAAAAGTGCTTATAATTGGCACATTGGCATATTGTCTTATTGGCATATTATTAATGTTTGAAATGACGGACACCCGTCTTAACCATAGCCAAGCCATGCTCGTTGCAATAATCAACAGACAGCTTGTCATTTACAGAACCACCCGGCTGAATAACAGCAGTAATACCTGCTTTATCAGCTATTTCAACACAGTCAGGGAAAGGGAAAAATGCATCAGAAGCCATAACGGCACCTTTCAAATCGAATTTGAAAGCGTTTGCCTTTTCAATGGCCTGTTTCAAAGAATCCACGCGAGATGTCTGACCGATACCGCTTGCGCAAAGTTGTTTGTTCTTTACCAAAGTGATAGCGTTCGATTTGCTGTGCTTCACCAGTTTATTAGCGAACAACAGGTCCTCTGTTTCCTGTGCGGAAGGTTGTTTGTCAGTCATCGGTTCCAGATCTGCGGCAGTCTGGATACTCAGGTCTTTTTCCTGCATCAATGCACCATTTAACAGTGAACGGAATTGCATCGGACAAGTCTTTGCATCCTTGCGGACCAGGATGATGCGGTTTTTCTTCTGCATCAACACTTCCAAAGCGTCTTTTGTATATTCCGGGGCGATGATTACTTCGAAGAAAATCTTGTTGATCTCTTCGGCTACTTCTTTATCGATTGCGCTGTTGGTAATCAGGATACCGCCGAATGCAGAAACCGGGTCTCCGGCCAGTGCCTCTTTCCATGCTTCAAGCACAGTCGGACGGGATGCGATACCACAGGCATTATTATGTTTCAGGATAGCGAATGTCAGTTCATCGAACTCGTCGATCAGGCTAACGGCAGCATCGATATCCAACAGGTTGTTGTAGGAGATCTCTTTACCATGGATCTGGTCGAACATATCGTTGAACTTGCCATAATATTTAGCAGCCTGGTGAGGATTTTCACCATAACGCAAGTGCATCGGCTGGTCTACGGCAGCACGGAAATGCGAACCCTCGCCTCCGTCGAAATAATTGAAAATAGCAGAGTCATAGCCGGATGAAACAGCAAATGCTTCTTTGGCGAACCATTTACGGTCTTCCAGGGAAGTTTCTGCACCCTTTTCATTCAACACCTGCATCAACGGCTGATACTGTGCTTTGGATGCTACGATCACTACATCTTTAAAGTTTTTTGCAGCGGCACGGATCAATGAGATACCGCCTATATCTATCTTTTCGATAATTGCCTGTTCTTCTGCGCCTGAAGCTACTGTTTCTTCAAACGGATAGAGGTCTACAATCACCAGGTCGATTTCAGGAATTTCGTATTCTGCAATCTGCGCTTTATCGCCTTCGTTATCTCTGCGGTTGAGGATACCTCCAAAAACTTTCGGGTGAAGAGTCTTAACACGTCCTCCCAGGATAGAAGGATAACCGGTCAGGTCTTCCACTGCATCGCAAGGGATGTTTAATGATTCGATAAATGTCTGAGTTCCACCTGTTGACACGAAGGTTACGCCTTCGCTATGAAGTTTCTTTAATATTTCATCCAGTCCCTCTTTATGGTATACAGAGACCAATGCACGCTTGATACGTTTTGTTGCAGCCATCTTTGTTCGGTTTATTTTAATGTTTTAGAGCACAAAAGTAGATAATTATTTTCAATAAGCACATAGGATAAGTAAATTTCTTTCCATAACAAAAGCGGGGATTTTTCATGCTATCCTGTTGATAGTGAAAAGTCCCCGCCATAAATAACGGAACGAAAGCGATCCGTGTTAACGTTTATTCATTGCTCTCAACAAATTCTTACCAACCTTAAACCTGACGCTGGTACGGGGAGCGATCGGACAACTCTCTCCGGTACAGGGATTACGGCCTGCACGAAAACTCTGTTTCCAGGGACGGAAAGTGCCGAAGCCTTGCAGGACAATATCGTTCCCGTCACTCAGTCCCTCTTCCATCACCTCCATCAGAACCTCCACCATCTGCCGCGCAACCACCTCGGTACATCCGACCCGGGATGCCATTGATTTTATTAAGTCTGTTTTATTCATAATTATTAGGTTGTTTCTGTTATTATCAAAATAGAACTATCCAATTATAGACTGATTGTTACTGGCTCCCCTCTTGAGAGACTGTTTAAAAACTAGTCTCTCGAGAGGGGAGAGAGACACTTTCGTCGCTGATAATCAACTCTAACATAACCTGGCGGTTGATGGCGGCGCGGGGTAGGTTTTTACGTCTTCACGGTCGAGGTAATGGCCGGCGGGTAGTAACGAGCTACGCGGTACATCTCCGACAGGGTGAGCCGGGCGGGATGCGAATATAAGAGGCGGGCGGCTTCGGCGTCGCTAACCGGAGCCGATTCTTAACTGAGGCGCAGTTCCACGCGGCGCAGGTAGGGGAAGATGTCGCGCAGCAGTTCGCCGTAGACGCGGCCGTCTTCCAGTTGCATCAGGTAGGTTTCGCAGCCTTCGAAGATGCCGTAGTTGTCGATGATGAAACAGACTGCTTCCGCATAGGGTTTGCCGGAAACAGAGACCATGCGGCGCAGTTCCTCCAGTCTTCCGCCACGCTGCCACAGATCACCGGGCAGCCTTCCGACAGGTAACGGCGGCTGATGTAGGTGCGGAACTCTTCGGCACGCTGGCGCGACAATGTCTCGTTATGCTGGTAGGAGCCTTCGGGCGAGGCGTAGCTGGCGACCAGCACCTGACGAAACTGCGAAATACCGGATTCATCTTCGGGGATCAGGAAACGGATTTCCTTGTTATAGCGGTTGTAGATCGCGGCAGTGGGTTCGCCGGCTATCTTCACACAGGGCGGGACGAGAGCTAGGTCAGCGGTCAGCACCTCGTCGGTAAGCACCTCTCCCCGACAACAGTCGCGGCTGATCTGGCGGAGCGACAGCCCGGCGTTGCGCATCCAGGAGGTGTAAGGCACGCGGACGGTATAGTCAATTTCGTGGAGGCTTCCTTTTTTCAGGGACACAATGCGGCGGTAACAGTCGCTGCCGAGGATACGGACCGATGACCGCCAGGGCGCGGGCATCGTAACGGGCACGGCGGCGGCCGCTTACTACGATAGCCGGAAGCGTCAGCGAATACCCATCGGCTTCGAGGCGGGGTTCAAGGACCAGGCTGCGCGACGAGGGGACACGGATATCTTCAAGCACGAATTGCAGGTGCAGCAAGACAGTGTCGTCGCCTACCTCCACCTCACGGAAAGTAATACGGAGGGGCGGTACTCCTTCCCCACCCTCTGCGAGGGTACAGGCTGGAAGGGTGGCGGAATGTTCCGAGCACTTCCGTACAGTGGTAGCAGACGTATTTTTCATATTGTATATAGGCGTAGCCAGCACCGACAAACGCTTCCCCCCCCAATGGCAGCCGATCACCCAATGGTAACCCCAGGTCAGTCCGCCGCCGTAGAGTTCGCCCCGGTAGTTTTTCTCTTCCATCCCCGGGATAAACGGGATATTTCCGATATTGAAATGGCCGTAGTGGCCGTGAAGGCCGAAGAAGTGGCCCTCATACGTCTGGCAGGGCCAGTAGCGCAGTTCGGGTTGTACAAGGTAATGTTTGAGCGACATATCGTTTTTGAACTCCCAGGCATCGTAAGCACACCAAAGGTCAAAACTCATTTTCCTGCCCAAACGGAACTCGAATCCCATATTCGGGGTGCTCGTTCCCAAATAGAGAAGGTTACTTTTCAATGACACATGTTGTCCGTGAAGAGGAATGAATACCATATGCAAACACATGAGTATCAGTATATAAAAGAGTCTCTTTTCCATCGTTTATCTTTCTTTATCCTATAGACCTTATTTACGAAATAAGGGTTCAGGCCCTTTCCAGAAACATATCGGCCGCTTTCTTCGTAATCTTCGCATTCGCCTTGTTCAGTACCGACTGGTCCAGTTGGGCCAGGTAGATACGGGTTGTCTTCTCCGAAGTATGTCCCATGGCCTGGCTGATTACTGCCACCGGGATATTCTGACGGAGCGCCTCGGTAGCCCACGAATGGCGTGCCACATAGGAAGTCAGCTTCACCGACAGATGCAGGCGGGCGCCGATAATCACGAGCAGGCTGTTGTATTTACGAAGCGCAGTTTTATAGGCTTCGTGTCCGTCCTTGCCCGCCGAGAGGACCGGGAAAAGGTAAGGAGAACCTTTCTGCCCGTACTTTCTCAAGAGTAACCGCATGGCAGGCGTAATCCCCCACCCGTATCAGTGCCCCGGTCTTATGCCGATAATAGACGATCTCGCCGCCCACGATGTTTTTCTTTGTCAGGCAGGCAAGGTCCACAAAAGGGATTCCGCAGGCGAGGTAAGAGAAAATAAACAGGTCAAGCACTTCACGCAGCGAAGGTTCCCCCGGATAGTCCGCCTGCATCACTTTATTGACTTCCGCGATCTTCAAGGCACGTTTGGCCGTTTCCTCCCGTTTGAGATGCAACCCGGCAAAAGGGTCGCTGGCCGGTCCGGGCAATCCTTCCCGCAAAGCGGTATGGCAAAGTGCCCGGAAACTGCTCAGGTAACTGTTCACCGTATTCACCGCCAGCCCTTCGGCGCGTAGCGAACTGCCAAAATCATCTACCATGGCGGCGGTTATATCTGTCCATTGCAGCGAAGCGCCTTTCCAAAAACGGTACAGCCGGTTGCGAACCACGCGGTAAAGATCAGCCGTACTATCCTTTCCCGCCTCCCGTTTCCAGGCGACCTGAAAGTCCATGTAAACGAAAATGTTTTGTGTCATATTTCTTATATCATTATAGAAAAAAACAAATGTACAACAAGTTATACGCTGCGGGAAGTTCCAAAAAGTCAATAGATTTTAGTATCTTTGCGCACTCATTCGAAAAATTAATAGGTATTCAATATATGATAACAGTAAACAATCTGGACGTACAGTTCGGCAAACGTATCCTCTTTCAGGATGTAAACATGAAGTTTACGCCGGGTAACTGCTACGGTATTATCGGTGCCAACGGTGCCGGAAAATCAACATTTCTCCGCGTGATCAGCAAACAGCTCGACCCGACACGCGGTTCGGTAACTTTAGGCCCGGGAGAACGTCTTTCGGTATTAAGCCAGGACCACTTTGCTTTTGACGAACATACGGTTATGGACACGGTCCTGATGGGACATACCACCTTGTGGGAAGTCATGAGCGAAAAGAATGCGCTTTACGAAAAGCCTGACTTCAGCGATGCCGACGGTATCCGCGTTTCGGAACTCGAAGAGAAGTTCGCCGAGATGGAAGGATGGAACGCCGAAAGCGATGCAGCCAACCTGTTGAGCGGCCTGGGTATCGCCGAAGAGTACCATTACAGCATGATGAAAGACCTGAGCGGTAAGCAGAAGGTGCGTATATTACTTGCCCGCGCTCTTTTCGGACAGCCGGACAACCTGCTACTGGATGAGCCGACCAACGACCTCGACCTGGAAACGGTGAGCTGGCTGGAAAATTACCTGTCCAACTCCGACCACACGATCCTGGTAGTGAGCCACGACCGTCACTTCCTCGACTCTGTCTGTACACACACCGTAGATATCGACTTCGGTAAACTGCAAATGTTTGCCGGTAATTATAGCTTCTGGTACGAATCAAGCCAGTTGGCACTCCGTCAGCAGCAGAACCAGAACAAGAAAGCGGAAGAAAAGAAAAAGGAACTGGAAGAGTTTATCCGCCGTTTCAGTGCCAACGTGGCGAAGTCCAAACAGACTACCAGCCGTAAGAAGATGATCGAAAAGCTGAATATCGAAGAGATCAAACCGTCTTCACGCCGTTACCCGGGTATTATCTTTACCCCGAACCGCGAACCGGGCAACCAGATTCTCGAAGTGAAAGGACTGACGAAAAGCATCGAAGGTAAGGTTTTGTTCAAAGATCTGAACTTCAACGTAGAAAAGGACGACAAGATTGTATTCATCAGCCGCGACCCGCGTGCCATGACTGCCCTCTTCCAGATTATCAACGGAGAAGAAAAGCCGGAAGCCGGTACTTTCCAATGGGGCCAGACGATCACAACGACCTATCTGCCGTTGGATAATGCCAAATATTTCGATTCCGATTATAACCTGATCGACTGGCTGAGCCAGTTCGCCGGAGATACTAACGAAGTATTCCTGAAAGGTTTCCTCGGCCGTATGCTGTTCTCGGGTGAAGAATTGCTGAAAAAGGTTAGCGTATTGTCCGGAGGTGAAAAGATGCGTTGCATGATTTCCCGGATGATGTTGACGGATGCAAACTGCCTGATCCTGGATACACCGACCAACCACCTAGATCTGGAATCTATCCAGGCATTCAATAATACGTTGCAGTCATTCAGAGGAAACGTCCTTTTCTCCAGTCATGACCACGAGTTCATCCAGACGGTGGCAAACCGTATTATCGAACTGACACCTAACGGCATCATCGACAAGATGATGGATTACGATGATTACATCACCGATCCGACAGTAGCCGAATTACGAGAAAAGTTATATAAATAGTAACTTTTCTCCTCTGGAGAGGGGGCAGGGGGTGTGTATTAGATATATTATATAGAGATGAAAAAGCGGTTGTTATTCCTTCTGACAGTATTTATTGGCTGGCTTCCGGTCCTCGCCATTCAAAAGCCGGTCTTCATGTTATATCACCATGCCTTAGCGAACGGGTGTTCGCTAACCGATTACCTTAAGGTAATTACTCATGGTTTGTTGCTGGATTGTACGGTTTCAGGGTATCTGACAGTTATTCCGCTTCTCTCTGTATTGATTTCCATCTGGTTACCGGGGAGGTTCTATCAGAAGTTCCTGAAAAGTTATTTTCTGATTATGGGAATCGTGGTTGCAGCCATCTTTGCGGTAGACGTTGCCCTGTATGGTTACTGGGGATTCCGGCTGGACGCCACCCTGTTCTTTTACCTGCAATCGCCCGCCGATGCCATGGCTAGCGTGCCGGTCGGTACATTCCTGCTTCAGTTCGCTCTTTTCGGGATCTATGCTTACGGGATATTCTGGCTGTTTAAACGGTTTATCGTACCTTTATTTCCCGCGACTCCGGCTTATAACAGATTGGGAGGAACAATCATAGTCCTGCTGCTCGCCGGTATCCTTTTCATTCCGATCCGGGGAGGCGTGACTACTTCAACTGCCAATGTCGGCATGGTCTATTTCAGCAAAAACCAGTTTCTGAACCACTCAGCGATCAATCCGGCATTCAGCCTGCTCGCTTCTCTCAGCAAACAACAGGATTTTGCCGCCCAGTTCAATTTCTTCCCGGAAGAAGAGAGAAAGGAGCGTTATGCCGCACTGACCCTTCCGGATGACAGCCTGACAAATAACACGGAAAAGGTCAATCTGCTGACAACCGACCGTCCAAACATACTGATCATCTTGATGGAAAGTTTTACGGCAAACGCCATCGAAGCCGTGGGAGGAGAAGCGGGGATCACCCCGAATCTGAACAGGCTAAGCAAAGAGGGGATCACCTTCACCAATATATATGCCAACTCCTTCCGTACCGACAGGGGGATTGTTGCCGTACTGAACGGTTACCTGGCACAGCCGACGACTTCTATCATGAAGTATCCCGCCAAAAGCCAGACACTTCCTTCTATCGCCAAAAGCCTGGGAGAACAGGGATATGTAGCCGATATGCTTTACGGAGGAGATATCAACTTTACGAATATGCAAAGTTACTTCTTCAGTTCGGGATACAGCCAAATCACTGCCGACCGTGACTTTCCACTCTCCAGCCGCCTCAGCAAATGGGGAGCAAACGATGATATTACATTCACTCATCTATACGAATCGATCAAAGACCGGGATGAAAAGACGCCGTGGCTCAGTACATTCCTGACATTGAGCAGCCATGAACCGTTCGAAGTGCCTTTCCACCATCTGGATGACCCGTATCTCAACTCCGTTGCATTTACCGACAGTTGCATCGGTAGCTTTGTAGATAAGCTAAAGGAATTGCCGACCTGGAAGAGCACACTGATCGTGCTGGTATCCGACCACGGTTTCCGTTACCCTTCAACACTGACGGATTACGAACCCCGCCGTTTCCACATCCCGATGATCTGGTTGGGCGGAGCCGTTAAAGAGCCGATGGTGATCGACACCTATGCCAACCAGACAGACCTGGCTGCCACCCTATTGTGCCAGCTGAACCTGCCGCACGACTCCTTCATATTCAGCCGCGACATACTCGATCCCGGCTCCCCCAAATACGCCTTCTACACCTTCCCCAACGGATTCGGTTTCATCGACAGCACAGGCATTTCAGTATATGACAACGAAAGCAACAAACCTTTGCTCGAAACCCCGGTAACAAACAGCGAAACCCGCCTGAATAAAGGCAAAGTACTGTTACAAACGCTGTATGACGATTTGGGTAGCAGGTGAAGAAAAATGCTACTCTGCGTCTTCGCTTACTTTCTTTTCATAAGCACTACGCAGGCAGATAGTGATATAACCGAATAAGAGACCGATCGTACAATAAATCATCTCCGTCAGAGCTGCCGTAGCAAAAGTGGCATTCGGCACATAATTCATAAAGGCGAAGAAAGCACCTGCACCAATAAACAACGCCGGTACTAAGGACAGCCATTCGCTCCGCTCACAGAAAATAGCACAGAAAGCAATCACTCCTACCGCCACAGGTACGGCAAAGAATCCCAGAGCAGGCGTCATCGCACCGCCTAGAACCATAATAACAATGGAGGCAGCAATACCGATCGCATAAGCAATAAAGGCTTTTATCCCTCCCCTCACCGTACAACCGGCCAGGAAGTAAACCGCCCACGACTGAAAAGAGATCCAACTAAAACCGACATTTCCTTCGGGAGGCACAGAGGTGTACAACAACTGGTCCAATGCCTGTATTAGGCATGCTAAAACACCAATAATCACGGGAATCAAAACAAACTTTTTTAGTGTCATTGTGGTAAAAGATTTAAATGAGTAATTAGATATAGAATATAGTGATTTTCGTACCTCTCACGGCAAATATATTAATTTAACTGATAAAACACAACACGAAAAGACAGATAACAACTTGTTATTGTGCAAAATAGACTATTCACATCACCCTGATATATATTCCCGACAGTCTAATAATTAACAGTTTCAGCCAACAAAAAATGGCCGATCTCTTCAGACCGGCCACCTTAAATTTTAGTTTCAAATATATCCTAAAGGACTTTATTTCGCATAACTTACAGCACGGGTTTCGCGGATAACCGTAATCTTTACCTGCCCCGGATAAGTCATTTCGTCCTGTATCTTCTTTGCGATTTCGTTTGACAGGTTTTCCGTATCCTTGTCGTCGATCTTATCTGCCCCAACAATAACGCGAAGTTCGCGGCCTGCCTGGATAGCATAAGTCTTCACAACACCCGGATAAGAAAGAGCCAATTGTTCCAGATCGTTCAAACGTTTGATATAAGCCTCAACGATTTCACGACGGGCACCCGGACGAGCTCCGGAGATAGCGTCACAAACCTGAACAATCGGTGCCAGCAATGTCTGCATCTCAACCTCATCGTGGTGGGCACCTACTGCATTGCAAATATCCGGTTTTTCCTTATATTTTTCGCAAAGCTTCATACCCAGGATTGCGTGCGGCAATTCCGGTTCATCATCAGGCACCTTACCAATATCATGTAACAAACCTGCACGTTTCGCTTTCTTCGGGTTCAATCCTAATTCAGAAGCCATCACGGCACAAAGGTTAGCCGTTTCACGGGCATGCTGCAACAGGTTCTGACCATAAGAAGAACGGTATTTCATCTTACCGATCATACGGATCAGTTCAGGATGCAGTCCATGAACACCCAGGTCGATCACCGTACGTTTACCGGTTTCAACCACTTCGTCTTCCACCTGTTTTTTAACTTTCGTCACCACCTCTTCGATACGGGCCGGATGGATACGTCCGTCCTGTACCAACTGGTGCAATGCCAGACGGGCAATCTCACGGCGAACCGGGTCAAAGCCGGAAAGAACGATCGCTTCGGGGGTATCGTCGACAACGATCTCAATACCGGTAGCTGCTTCCAGGGCACGGATGTTACGGCCTTCACGTCCAATGATACGTCCTTTGATCTCATCCGATTCGATATGGAATACGGTAATGGAGTTTTCGATAGCAGTTTCAGTCGCTACACGTTGGATAGACTGGATAACGATCTTCTTTGCTTCTTTATTAGCCGTCATCTTCGCTTCTTCCATGATTTCATTGATATAAGAAGTTGCTTCCGATTTGGCTTCGTCTTTCAACGATTCGATCAGGCGTTCTTTCGCCTCATCGGCAGAAAGTCCGGAAAGGGCTTCCAGCTGCTCGATCTCCCGTTGATGAAGTTTTTCCAAATCCTGTTTTCTTCTATCTACCAATTCCAATTGAGTAGCCAGATTTTCTTTCACCGCATCAATCTCGCAGTTTTTACGCTGCAAATCTTCCTGACGCTGGTTGAGTGTCAGTTCACGTTGTTTCAACTTACCTTCGGCCGACTGGATCTTTGCGTTCCTTGCCGATACTTGTTTTTCCAGATCCGCTTTCAGATGAAGGAATTTTTCCTTTACTTCCAGCAATTTGTTTTTCTTGATCACTTCCGCTTCCTTCTCGGCTTCCCTCAGTACGGAATCGTACCTCGACTTCAGAAGAAAACGCATGCTCAACCACGTCAACAACCCTCCTATCAGGAGAGCTACAATTGATGATATGATTATATACACTGTCATTTTACTTATAATTTAAATTCATATATATAAAACAAAAAAAGCACTACAATACACGACAACCGTGCAGAGCAGTGCGGAAACTCTTCTTACAATTATATTATAATTACTTATCCTTCAAATACTGTTCCAACTCACCCGTGAGTTCCTGTATCTTATCTGTAATAGGACTTGTATCGTTTTTATCTTCCAATTGCAAATTAGTCATAGACAATTGAAAAGCAACCATGGCTAACAAATCTTTTACATCCACATCGGACTGAGCAAAATTTTGCCGATACTGATTGATCTTATTACGTATCTGCTTGGCGGCATCCCGCGCCAACTGCTCGTCTTTCCGATCAATCCAAAGACCGTAACTCTTTTCGGCTATATCTAAATGTATAAGAAATTTATCGTCCATCGCTTCTATTCGTTTAATAGTGCAATGCACTTGTCTACTTCCCGCACTAACTTCGATAAACGCATCCTTGCACTTTTCATTTCCCCTTCATTTACGGAAACGACTCTTGCTGTCAGCAGTTTATCGCATTTGGTATTCAACTCTTCAATCGTTTTTATTGCCTGCTTCAGTTCTGCTTCCTTATGGTTCAAAACAGTTGTGAGCTCGTCGATCTTATGGTTTTGCTTATTACATAATTCCATTAAATCACGAACTCTAACCTCAAATACAGCCAACAATCTCTTTTGATCTTCGGTCATTTCACACCAAATTCTAGACAAAAGTAAAATTTAGAATTGAATTAAACAACAAGGCGGTCTGTTTTTTTAAACAGAAAACATCCAAACACACAAAAGGCCGTCCAAATAATATCCGAACAGCCCTCCTAACCAAGTATCGGTTACGCGATTAGATCAACGCAACAAATAATTCACCTTCAATCTCTTCGAAAGACAACTTTCCTTCTTTTGCTAACCAACCAAATGCAGCATACATGTCTTTTTCTGCTTTGATCTTAGTTGCTTTCTTTACTGCCTTAACACTCATTTTTCCGCCTTCGTTTAAAACTGTCCAAACAAGGCCGGCGTTTGTACCAATCAATTCGATCATTTTCTTTTTCGTTTTGTTAATTCGTTAACGGGGGCAAATTTATAGATTAATCGATTAAAACAAAAGGAAATAGATGTTTTTTAGCATAAAAACGGGTGTTTTTGAGGTTTCTAAACATAATTAACGCGTTTATAACATAATTTTCACTCTACTTTCAGGCGTAATCAACTCCATTTCCAAATTAGTTGTTGATACATATCGGGTTAATAGGGACACCCCATAGGTCAACGCCTCTTGCAGGCCATCTTTTCCGGAGTATCCGTTTATAATCATTAACAGCTTTCCCGTATTCATGTCGATCTTGGTTCGTTCTTCATCGCTGGTCGGAGTACCAACGCCTCCCTGATTATCGCGATAGACCGGGAGGCCGGCTATATTCAGTTCGCCACGGCCTATTCCATGATAAATCTCGCCTTCCCGACCGACACCCAGCACCAGATCTCCGTCGATCTTACCGGCATCGAATCCGCCGATAGAATAGCCGCTCTGAATAGACAGGAGATTGATTATATCGACCAATGTATCTATTTTATATAAGGGTAATTCGCGGAGGATACGCCGGCGAAGCGCTTCCGCCGAAGGACGATAACGGTTCGGATCTTTACCCAGACGCTTATAAGCCTGCCTGGTTGCCTGGATAGGAGGAAATTTGTTTATATCTTCCAGTTTGCAGGTTGTGCGGATATGGGTTTCCATTTCTGTTATTTCTTTCCACAATTGTTCGTCCGAAACGGTGTTTACCACGTCGCATTCCACAACGGCGACATGCAGGTCCGGGCAAGCCTTCGCTATTTCTTCCGAGATAGAAACATGTATCATATAGTATTACTCTTTAATCATTATACCGGACAGGATACGTCCGCTTTTTATTCCCAACCGGCGAGCGGAGAAAAAATCTTCATGATGCTGATAGGTGCAGATTCCGGAAACTTCAATACGCTCCGGCAATAATCCGGATTGCAGCAACTGGATACGGTTTGCCTCCCAGAGGTCGATATGGGCTTTACCGGTCTGAGCGTTTCGTTCCATGATACGATTCATATCCACACGAGTCTCCCTGAAAGCATCGACCACCTCCTCGCCCACCTCGAAAGCCTCCTTACTGATCGACGGGGCGATACCCGCCATCATCAGGGCAGGATCACAGGAATAACGGTCCGCCATACAACGGATGGTTTTAGCAACGATCTGCTTTACCGTTCCCCGCCATCCGGCATGGATAGCCGCCACCACTTTCTTATCCGGCGCATAGACCAGAACCGGGACACAGTCTGCCGTAGAGACAGCGATGCAGATTCCCGGTATATCCGTCACCAGTGCATCTTTTCCGTACATCTCCTGCTGTTGGGCATCAATACAACTTATTTCCGCTTCATGCACCTGACAAGGCGCAAAAATCCTTTCGGGAGAAATTCCCATTGCATCCGAAAGAAGCTGACGGTTCATCCGGACGGAAGCCGGATCGTCACCGCTGAACTCTCCCGGATTCATCGTCGCATAATTACCCTGGCTCACTCCTCCGTGACGAGTCGTTATAAAATGAGAAATGTTGCATTCTCCGCTTAATCCGGAGAATTGCAACATTTCTACTGTATTACTTTTCAGTTTCTTCATCTTCGTCGTCCCACTCGTATTCTTCATACTCTTCATCCGGATCGTCATCGTCGACAGGAAAGACGAAATCATCGTCATCATCATCCAGCGGTATCGAACTGACATCGATGTTCTGGTGGACGATGTTCTCGACTTCGTGGAAGGTTTCCTTATTCAGTTCCTTCCACAACAGGTCTTTCAACTCCGTAATACCCTGCTGGGTAATGGAAGAGATAAACACATGCGGAATGCCTTCGGGTAAATCCTCCGACAGGGCTTCGATCAGCTCGTCATCCAGCATATCACTCTTGGTGATTGCCAGCACACGGCTTTTACCCAACAATTCGGGATTGTATTTTACCAGTTCGTTATGAAGGATCTCGTATTCCTTTTTAATATCGTCGGTATCCGCCGGAATCATAAACAGAAGCAGCGAGTTTCGTTCGATATGGCGAAGGAAACGGAGTCCGAGACCTTTCCCTTCACTGGCTCCTTCAATAATACCGGGAATATCGGCCATCACGAATGAACGATGGTCACGATAACTTACGATACCCAAGTTCGGCTCCAGTGTCGTGAACGGATAGTTCGCAATCTTCGGCTTAGCCGCCGATACGACAGAAAGCAAAGTCGACTTTCCGGCATTCGGAAAACCTACCAGCCCCACATCTGCCAGCAACTTCAATTGCAGGATGACTTTGCGTTCCTGAGCCGGTTCGCCCGGTTGAGCATAACGGGGAGCCTGGTTGGTAGATGTCTTGAAATGCCAGTTGCCTTGTCCGCCACGACCACCTTTCAGCAGCATAACTTCCTGTCCGTCTTCGGTCACGTCGCAGATATATTCGCCGGTTTCGGCATCATATACTACAGTTCCGCACGGCACTTCGATCACCCGGTCTTCACCGTCTTTCCCGAAACTGCGCTTGGCACTACCGCCTTCGCCGTTCGTTGCCATGATATGACGTTCGAACTTCAGATGCAGGAGGGTCCAGTAATTCCGATTGCCACGAAGATACACATGGCCTCCTCGCCCTCCGTCGCCTCCGTCGGGGCCTCCTTTCGGAATATATTTCTCACGACGAAAGTGAGAGGACCCTCTTCCGCCCTTTCCCGAGCGGCAATAGATCTTTACGTAATCTACAAAGTTTGATTCAGCCATAAAAAATAATTATTTAATGTGATAATATGCCAATGTGCCAATGAAGAAACCCTTATTGGCATATCGGCACATTGTTTAATTTACAAATTATTGATCGCTTCTTTGATACGATCGAAGATTTCTTCGACTGTACCCATTCCGTGGATACCGACGTGTTTGCCTTCTCCCACATAGTAATCTGCCAAAGGTGCTGTCTGTTTGTGATAAACATCCAGTCTCGATTTAATTGTTTCGAGGTTATCGTCCGAACGTCCCGATACTTTGCCGCGTTCCAGCAGACGAGAAATCAGTTCTTCTTCTTCAACCTGCAGGTTCAGCATCACTGAAACATCCGTACCGCGTTTATTCAGCATTTCTTTCAATGCTTTTGCCTGCGGGATAGTACGGGGGAAACCATCGAAGATAACACCTTTTGAACTGGCTTTGCTGTCCAATACTTTGGCAAGCATATCAACGATCAGTTCATCCGGTACAAGCTGACCTTTTTCAATATAATCCTTAGCGATCTTACCAAGTTCGGTTTCACCTTTCATTTCAGCACGCAATACATCACCAGTTGAAATGTGATCCAAACCATACTCTTTAATGATCAACTCACTCTGTGTTCCTTTTCCTGAACCCGGAGCTCCAAAAATAACAACGTTCAACATAATATTGTTCCTTATTTATAAATGTATTTTTCAGTTATCAAACTCACCTGTAAGCTGTCATCTGTCAACTATTAACTGTCACCTTGTAAATATCCCGGTAGGCACGCCCCATTTCATCATAATCCAGCCCGTAACCGACAATAAAGTCGCTTGGTATCTGCAAACCGACATAGTCAGGCTTCAGATCGCATTTCAGGGAATCGGGTTTGAAGAGCATGGTTGCCAGCTTGACATCCGCCGCACCGTCATTTCTCAGCTTATCCATAACAAACTGCATGGTGTAACCGGTATCGATAATGTCTTCCAGCAGGATCAGGGTACGTCCTTTCACATCGGCCTGCACCGGCATAATCTCACGAACAACTCCGGTGCTATTAAGGCCACGATAAGAAGAATAGCGGGCAAACGTAATTTCGTAGTAGGTGTCCATCTGCCGCATCAGTTCTGCGGTAAACATGAACGCCCCGTTCAATATGCCTACGAACAGAGGGTTAGTATCTCCTACATCTGCCTTAATCTGTTTAGCCATCTTCGCAATGGCATCCTTGATCTCCTTCTCCGGGATAAACAGTTCAAATTCTTTATCTTTTAATCGGATCTTGTCCATATACCGTTTATTTTTCGAGGGAGCAAAGGTACAATATTTTCAGTGAAGCACAAAAAGATTTTACTTCCTGCTTTCAGTCAGGATATTTCCGTCCATCATGCGGATTAAACGTCCTGCCATCCGGGCATTTTCTTCCGAGTGTGTCACCATGACGACAGTTGAACCTTCCTTGTTGAGTTCGAGAAGCAGATTCATGACTTCGTTTCCGTTCACCGAATCCAGGTTTCCGGTCGGTTCGTCCGCCAGGATGATCTTGGGATTCGTTACAATGGCACGGGCAATAGCCACGCGCTGTTGCTGTCCGCCGGAAAGCTGCTGCGGATAATGTTCCGTACGATGGGCAATCTGCATCCGGTCGAGTGCGGCATTTACCCTCGCAACCCGTTCCTTTACCGGGACTCCGGCATATAAAAGAGGCAATTCTACATTCTCAAAGACCGTCAGTTCGTCTATCAGGTTAAAACTCTGAAAGACAAATCCCAGATTACCGTTCCGCAAGTCTGTCCGGTTATTCTCCGTATAACGTGAAACTTCTTCTTCCAGAAACCACAACTCGCCGGATGTCGGATTATCCAGCAACCCCAACAGGTTCAGTAATGTCGATTTACCACAACCCGAAGGCCCCATTACTGCAACGAACTCTCCCTGGTTTATTTCCAGATTAATACCGTTCAAGGCTGTAGTCTCAACACTCTCCGTACGAAATACTTTCGTTAAATTTACTGCTTTTATCATGATGCTTATTTTATTATTCTTATTCATTTATTCATATCTCAACGACTCCACCGGATTCCGAGAAGCTGCCCGCCAGGTCTGTGCTACAACTGTCAGGAAGGTTATCAGCAGGATAATCAGTCCCGCCAGCGGAAACAGCCACCAACTGATAGGAGTCTGATAGGCAAAATTACTCAGCCAGCGAACCATCAGAAGATAACCGACCGGACAGGCTACCACAAAGGCGATTCCCACCCAAATCATATATTCCCGGCAAAACATACGGACAATGCGGTCGGAATGCGCACCGTTCACTTTCCGGATACCTATTTCCTTCGTCCGCTGTGCGGTTGCCAGGGCAACCAGTCCCAGTACGCCCATCATGGCGACAACGATTGCCAGGACGGTAAAGATCAGAAACATCCGGCTCAACTGCTGTTCATGGGCATAATTCAGGTTCAACGCATCGGAAAAGAAACGGTAGGAAAACACATTGTCCGGGCGCATCTCTTCATATTTCTCTTTCAGGAACTTCAATGTCCCCGCCTTATTCTCGGGTGATATCTTTATATACATTGTATTCAATAATTGACGGGAATAATAGATGTAAGCCGGTTTGACCTCCTCACGCAACGACTGGAAATGAAAATCCTTCACCACGCCGACAATCCGCGAGGTCTCCCCGAACCACCCTTTATTCTGAACGACCATGCCTACCGGGTCTTTCACCTGCATCATCTTCCAGGCAGTTTCATTAATGACTACCGGCGACTCCTTCTGGTAAGTGCCATCCATATAGGCATTCTTGTCGGCACCGAAAGATTCGCCTTTCAGCAAGGTCACTCCCAATGTCTTCATAAAATTGCCGTCACCCACGACACCGACCATCTTCAGCGAATCGACCTGTCCGTTTTCACCTATCCAACTGAAAACGGCTTCTTCCGTCTTATGTCCCCGAAGGTAATTCGACAAGTCCACGCCTCCCGCCACATTCCCGACATTCGGATTTTTCATTACTTCCTGCCTGTAATCGTCTATTCCCTGATTGCCGTAGTAGGCCATCAGTTCGAACACATCACAATCCACGACGACCATATCTTCCTTATCCAGTCCGAGGTCTGCATTTTGCAGGTAATGAAGCTGACGGAAGACTACCGAAGTGGAAAAAAGCATCGTAATGGCAATGACAAACTGCACACACACCAAGCCTTTGATAAGCGTCCCTTTCCGGCCGGTTGCCTTTCCGCCTTTAAAGGCCAGCAAAGGGTTGAACGACGACATATAGAAAGCTGGGAACGCCCCCGCCAGACTCCCGACTCCTATTATACCGAACAGGATAAACAACATAGTCTGCCAGTTAAACAACAAAACAATATCTTTCCCGACAAACCGGTTGAAGAAAGGCAACAGCAATTCCGTCAGTGCCAACGCCAGGACCAGCGAAAGGAAAGCCTGGACCAGACTCTCGGACAGGAATTGCGTAATCAGCATCTTACGTTTCGCCCCTGTCACCTTCCGGACACCGATCTCCTTATAACGCAGCGATGCACGGGCAGTCGACAAAGTGGTAAAGTTGAATGCCCCCATAAAAATAATCAACAGGGCCAACGCCATAAACAACCAGATTTGCGACATATTTCCGTAATTATCGACCGACGGGTCTTTAAATGAGGTATGTAAATGAATATCTTTCAATGGCTGGAACTCCAACAGCATCCCGTCTTCCCGCTGATTTATCCAAGTACGGCCCATAGCCTTCCGGTCGGCCTCCGACAATACAGCGCCTTTCCTCAACTGGATATATACATTCGTTCCTTCCGCAAAATCCCAGCTCAGCGGCTCAAAATAGGCCTGTTCACCCAGCAACACTTCAAACCGGATATGGCTTTTACGGGGCACCTTCAGGACTGCCGCCACTTTATAACGGTGAACTTGCCCCAGAAACTGGCAGGTAACATCTTTGCCGACAGCCGGAGAATCTCCGAACAGCTTCTTTGCCGTAGACTCCGCCAGCACGATCTGCTGCGGGTCTTTCTTCATCAGGGCCGGATCGCCCGCTATCACCGGGAAACTGAAGATATCAAAGAAGGACGTATCCACAAACGTATACTTCGCTTCGATCAGATTTGCTCCCGAATGAAGGTTCAGCATACCGAAGTTGAGCACAAAGGTTGCATTCTCCACCTGTGGGAACTCCTCCCGTAATGCTTTGCTCAACGGGGCCACCGTGTAAGCTGATTCTTTCATTTCCCCACCGCCTTTCCGGTCTACGGCAATCACCCGGTAGACAGAGTCGCGGTTCCTGTGGAAATCTTCGAATGTCAACTCATCCACGATCCACAGATAGATAAGGAAAGCGGCTGTCATTCCCAGCACGAAACCCAACATATTAATAGAGGAAAACAGAAAGCTCCGTTTTATCAGCCGGATGGCCACTTTTATATAATGCTTAATCATATCGTTTTTATTTATTGTTATTTTATTCATATCGTAATGATTGTACCGGGTTCCTGGATGCGGCACGCCAGGTCTGCGCTATAACGGTCGACAACGTTATCAGCAAGATAATACCGCCCGAGAGCGGGAAAAGCCACCAACTGATCGTTGTCTGATAAGCAAAGCCACTCAGCCATCTCAGCATGAACAGGTAGCCGAGTGGACAGGCGACCACAAAGGCAATGCCTACCCAAATCGCATATTCCCGGCAAAACATACGGACAATACGGTCGGAATGCGCACCGTTCACTTTCCGGACACCGATCTCCTTCGTTCGCTGTACCGTTGAAAGAGTCACCAGACCGAACACGCCCATCATCGCCACGATAATAGCCAACACGGTAAAGATCAAGAACATCTGGCTTTGTTGCCGTTCGCGGGCATAATTCTCATTCAGAACATCCGTCAGGAAACGGTAATTAAAGAGCATATCCGGACGTGCCTCCTCATATTTCTCTTTCAAGAACTTCAGAGTCTCTGCCTGTTTCTCTGCCGAGATCCGGACATACATATAATTAAACAACTGAACCGTATAATAGAAGAATGCTGGTTTTATCTTCTCCCGCAACGGCTGGAAGTTAAAGTCTTTCACAACACCAACGACCCTGGAATTACGAATGCCGAAGCCACCGCCCGCCAACAGCATTCCGACCGGATTCTCTACTTTCAGCATCTTCCATGCCGTTTCATTGATAACGATCGGTGATTCCTGTGCGTAAGAGCCATCCCAGTAATGGTCGGGATTTGCGCCAAACGTTTCCCCTTTCAACAATGTCAGCCCCAATGTTGGAATAAAGTCGCTATCTCCGACCATTCCTACCATCTTCACCGAGTCTGTTTTCCCGTTCTCATCTTCCCACCTGAACATATTTTCTTCAAAACTATATCCTTGCAGGTAGTTGGTTATCTCCACACCCAACGCCACGCTCTTCACATACGGATTTTTAAGTATCTCCTGCTTGAAACCGTCTGCTCCCCGGCGCCAGTCCAAAACATTGACCTCAATCAGATGTTCCTTGTCCAACCCCAAGTCGGCATTCTGTAAGTAATGAAGTTGTTTAAATGCGACAGCCGTACAAATAATCATCACTATTGCAATTACAAACTGTACACACACCAGTCCCTTGATCAACGTCCCCTTCTTACCGCTCGCCTGTCCTCCTTTGAAAGCCAACAACGGATTGAATGAAGACATATAGAAAGCAGGAAAAGCCCCGGCCAGACAACCGACTCCAACGATACCGAACAGTACAAACAATAAAGTCTGCCAATTGAATAGCAGAGCAATGTCCTTCCCGACAAACATATTAAAAAACGGCAACAGTAATTCCGTCAACGCCAATGCCAACAGCAACGAGATAAAAGCCTGCACCAGACTTTCCGACAGGAACTGCATGATCAGCTTTTTCCTTTTCGCCCCGGTCACCTTCCGAACACCGATCTCCTTAGACCGTTGTGAAGCACGGGCCGTCGATAAAGTCATAAAATTAAATGCCCCCATAAAAATGATCAGGGCAGCCAACACCGCAAAGAGATAAATCTGCTGCATATTCCCGTGATTATACACATCGTTGGGTTCCTTAAATGCTGTGCGCAGATGGATATCTTTCAACGGTTGGAAGGCCAGGGGCTTTCCCCATTGCGAATGCTTCACCCAGAGGTCGCGCATGGCCAGCCGGTCGGCATCCGTCAAAGAGGTTCCTTTCTTTAGTTGGATAAAAACGTGCATCCTCTCCGAGAATCCCCAAAGTTCATCTTTTATTTCGTCCCACAAATAAGAATCCCAACTTGCCAGTACCTCAAACTGTATATGACTCTTGCGGGGCACTTTCAATACCGCCGCTACCTTATAATATTTTTTATTGAATTTACAGGTGACCTCTTTTCCTATAGCCGATGTTTTACCGAACAGCTTCTCCGCAATCGCCTCTGAGAGCACGACCATCTGAGGGTCTTTCTTCAGTAGGGACGGATCGCCTGCCACAACTGGAAAACTGAATACATCAAAGAATGTCGTATCGACATATCCATAGTTAGCCTCAACACCTACATCCCCGGCGTAAATATCATATTTACCACCATACTTTATAAAAGTCGCATTCTCCACCTTCGAAAAATCCTTCCGGAACACTTCGCTAAGCGGGGTAACCGTAGAGGGAACCTGGCCTTTTGCAGACTGCTCTTCACGGATCACCCGGTAAATATAATCTCCGTTCTTATTAAAATCTTCAAATGTCAGCTCATCCACTATCCAGAGATAGATCAGGAAAGCGGCTGTCATCCCCAACACAAATCCCAGCATATTGATAGACGAAAACAGAAAGCTCCGCTTTATCTGCCGGATGGCTACTTTCACATAATGTTTAAACATGGTTATTTCTTTTATCAATTCATACTATTATTCATTTCAACTTCGCAAGTACACATTTCCCCAGCCCCGTACCTGTTCATTAACCCCTTATATTCCCAAAAGAGTTTCTTCAGGAAGAAACAACTGTTTCTATAAGGTGAAACAAGTGTTTCATTATGATGAAACAATAGCTTACACCTTTGAAAAAAGATGAAACTTCCCTGTCTGAACTCGCAAAACCTACTGTTCAGTTATTGCCATAAAGCAGGCTTCCCGACATAAGGTTATTTCATTCTTTTATAAACATGCAACATTCATGCCATTCTATTAAGCAACTATTAATCAACAAATCTGATAGACGAAAGCAATAACAACCGTACGATATCGTACAATTTCCTATACGATTCCGTACGGTGTTTCACCGATAGTCAACTCCGATATATAAGAAAAGCCAACTCTTTTCATTGCCAATAATTGGTACATTCTTGACCGGCTATCCGGAAATTTTACCTAAGTTTGGAACTTCTAATCAATACATAAAGAACGAATGGCAGTACGACAAGGAAAAATATTAGTTATCGACGACAACGAAGACATTCTCTTTACGCTGAAAATGCTACTCCGTCCTTTGGCAGAAAGTGTTACGACCTGCACGAACCCTAAAGAGATCAACCGGCTCGTATCGACTACCAAATACAATGTCATCCTGCTCGATATGAATTTCACGGCAGATGCCGTCCGCGGAAAAAGAAGCCTTTACTGGCTGGAACGTATCCGCGAAATATCTCCCGAGACTGTCGTCATCCTGATCACTGCCTATTCGGATACGGAAAAGGCCGTCCGCGCCATCAAAGCGGGAGCCACCGATTTCATCCCTAAACCCTGGCAGAACGAGAAGATGCTGGCAACCATCTCGTCGGCACTCGAACTCAGCCTGCGGCGCGGAGAAGTGCAGACGCTGAAAGAACAAAAGTCCGTCCTCACCACGACGGAACCGGAGCTGGAAGTGATCGGCGAATCTCCCGCCATGGAAAAGATATTCAAGACAGTAGAAAAGTTGAAGAACGCGGATGCCAACATTCTTTTGCAGGGCGAAAACGGGACGGGAAAAGACCTGATTGCCTATACGCTCCACAAACAATCGTCACGCAACCAGGAGGCTTTCGTGCCTATCGACCTGGGAAGTATCCCGCACAACTTGTTTGAAAGCGAACTGTTCGGTTACGAAAAAGGGGCTTTTACGGATGCAAATAAAAGTAAGTCGGGACGTTTCGAGATCGCATCCGGTGGCACGCTCTTTCTGAACGAGATCGGAAACCTGCCGCTTATGCTCCAATCCAAACTGCTTACGGTGATCGAACAGCAGAAGATAAACCGCCTGGGATCAACCAAAGAGACTTCCATCAATGTCCGGCTGATCTGCGCAACCAATACCGACCTCCATGCCGCCGTACAGGACGGCAGTTTCCGGCAGGACCTGCTTTACCGCATCAATACGATCGAGATTTTCATTCCTCCCTTGCGGGAAAGGGGAAACGATATCTCTCTCCTGGCGGATCATTTCCTGAAACGGTACAGCCATAAATATAAAAAAGAGATCGAAGGCTTCTCACGGGAGGCACGACAACTTCTGAAACAATACAACTGGCCGGGCAACGTCCGCGAACTGCAACATGTCATTGAACGGGCCGTCATCCTTTCCGACCAGAAAAAGTTGCAGTACGACGACTTCATGCTCCGTACCCCCGTTTCCAGCTACCACGAAAAGGAAGAAAAGTTCAATCTGGAAGAGCTGGAAAAGAAAACCATACAAGAGGCTTTGCATCACTGCTCCGGAAACCTGACACAGGCTGCCGACCTCTTAGGTATTACGCGTACATCTTTATATAGGCGACTGGAAAAATACGGCTTATGAAACAATACTCGAAAAAAGCTATCGGGCTGATCCTTTTAATAGTAATCACCAGCTTAGTTCTTGCCTTTTTGGTGGCGGGACAGTTTTATATTTCCGCTTTCATTGCCGGCATGATTCTCCTGATAGAAGTCTGGTACCTGCTCCGGCAGATGGAACGGAGCGACCGGTTATTCCGGCATTTTGTCTGGTCGGTACGCTATTCCGACTTCCTTTCTTCGGGCACAACACACCAGGAACCGTCGGATGCCCTCCCGCAAGAACTGACCGAAGCGGTGGAAGAGGCTTTGCAATTCTATAAGAAACATCTCCAGCAGAAGGAAAGCCAGCTGCAATATTTCCAGGCGCTGGCCAATCATATCGACCTCTCCGTCTTCGTTTATTCTCCCGAAACGGGACAGGTCGAATGGATGAACCAGGCAGCCAAAATACAAACCGGCCTGAACTTTGCCGAAACGATAGACGATCTGGCAGCTTACCATCCGGAACTTCCTGCCCGGCTGCGCATCCTGCATCCCGGTGAACTGTCTATCCTGCAAGTCCGCCGCCAGGAAGATTACTCGCAACTGATCCTGTCATCCATGTCATTCGTGGTATTGAACAAGCCGCTTACCGTCGTCAGCATGAAGAATATCCGCTCGGTACTGGAAAATAAAGAGACGGAAGCCTGGCAGAAGCTCATCCGGGTTCTCACACATGAGATCATGAATTCCATGACACCGATCGTATCCCTCTCCGAGTTATTGAAAAGCAAACAGACTTCGGATCCTATCACGGACGAGGAACGCGAAGAGATACATCAGGCTGTCGACACCATCTTCCGGAGAAGCAGCGGCCTGGTCCGCTTCGTTGAGAACTATAGAAAAGTGACCGGCATTCCTACCCCCGTCCCCGAAATTATACCTGTCGACAGCTTGCTCGACAATGTCGCCCTGCTATTCAGGGAGGAAACGGATAGCATAAAAGTCCTGCCTTCGGCATCGCATTTACAGGTCATCGCCGACAAAGCTCTGATCGAACAGATACTGATCAATCTGATAAAAAATGCGCTGGATGCGACACAGGAATGTGAGAATCCCCGGATAGAACTATCGGCAGGGATCAATGCGGAAGGTAAAAACTATATTCAGGTCAGCGATAATGGGACAGGCATTCCGGCAGACGTCCAGGAGCGCATCTTCATACCGTTCTTTACGACCAAGCCTGTCGGTTCCGGTATCGGACTCAGTATTTCCCGGCAGATCATGTGCACAAAGGCAGCCTGACCGTTATCTCGGAAGCAGGGAAAGGAAGCCGTTTCCTGCTTACTTTCGCCTGATTGGCGAAAATGCTTCCTTTCCTTTTTAAAAAAGGGGGAACAACATAGCAAAGTTTGTTATACATTTGTATGCTGAATAAACTTCTGATATCCTACAGTTATGATAAAGATATTTCCAACAGACAAAGTAAAAGAACTCGATCAATACACAATCCAGAACGAACCGATCAGTTCTATCGACTTAGTAGAACGCGCCTCAACGGTCTTCGTGCACGAATTTTGCCGCCGTTACTCCAAGCAAACCCGTATCATCGTATTTGCCGGACAGGGAAACAATGGTGCCGACGCACTCGCTATCGCACGGCTATTGAAGGACGAATGTTACAGGGTTGAAACTTATCTGTTCAACCCGACCGAGCATCTTTCTTTTGATTGTGAGATGAACAAGCAACGGATACTCGGATTGGAGAAGGTTGAATTTACCGAAGTGGTAGCCGACTTCGTCCCTCCGGTACTGACCGACCGCGATGTCGTGATCGACGGTTTGTTCGGTTCCGGTCTGAACCGTCCGTTGACCGGCGGTTTTGCTGCAATGGTAAAATATATCAACCAGTCGGATGCTACGATCGTATCTATCGATATTCCCTCCGGATTGTTCGGGGAGAATAACCAGACGAATGATCCGGATTCTATCGTAAGGGCAAGCCTGACGCTGACATTCGGATTCCCGAAACTTGCTTTCTTCTTCCCCGAAAATGCTCAGTATGTCGGTGAGTGGAAAGTGTTGGACATCGGTATTCACCCGGATATCGTCGATAACACGTCTACTCCCTATATGATGGTGACGGAAGACGATATCTCCGAAGTATTCCAGCCCCGCGATAAATTCTCCCATAAAGGGACTTTCGGTCACGCATTACTCATTGCCGGAAGCAAAGGAAAGATGGGAGCCGCCCTGCTTGCCGCCCGTTCATGCCTGAGAAGCGGTACGGGATTACTGACCGTGCATATCCCGCAACGTGGCGAAGTCATTATGCAGGCAGCTTTTCCGGAAGCCATGATCAGCTTCGATCCGCATGCCGACTATTTCACGACCGTGCCCGAAATATCCATCTATTCCGCTATCGGCGTAGGACCTGGATTAGGACAACATCTCGAATCGGCCGCCGCCCTGGAACGTCTGTTGCAGACAACCGACAAGCCGGTCGTGCTGGATGCCGATGCATTAAACCTGATAGCTTCCAATAAAGATTTATTGAACCGCATTCCTCCGCGCAGCATCCTCACACCGCATCCGAAGGAGTTCGACCGTATCGCCGGAGAAAGCAACAGCATGTTCGAGCGCCTGAAGAAAGCACAGTCTTTTGCTATCGAACATAAACTGTGTGTAGTACTTAAAGGCACTTATACGGCAACCTGCACGGCAAGCGGCAACGTATATTTCAACAGCTGTGGCAATCCGGGCATGGCGACAGCCGGCAGCGGCGATGTCCTGACCGGCATTATTCTAGGACTGCTGGCTCAAGGTGCAGAACCCGAAACGGCTGCTGTTTCAGGAGTTTTCCTTCATGGCACGGCTGGCGACCTGGCAGCTGTTTACCGTTCGGAAGAAAGTATGATTGCCGGAGACATCACCGATATGCTCGGAAAAGCATTCAAGCAAATCAAATAAACAGAAAAAGTTATTTTCCATTTATATCAGTAGCCGGACCTGAATAGGGGCCGGCTACTTTTTTATACAGCCAGACTCTGCTTAATATTCAATACGCTAATCCACCTTCCTAAATAACTTCCAAAATATAACATTCATTATCAACTTCTGTTTCAAAAAAAAGCGATATATTCGACCACCAAATATACGCAAATGACAAGTAAACCCCGAAATATTATTTTA
>CAIGRU010000424.1_pt1 | contig 30124 bp, 20 predicted proteins | sample 7351341 | NCBI WGS metagenome assembly CAIGRU01
CCGACGGCAGGCTGAGCATGATGTAAGTTTACCATGAAAGTCTTCGACTTTCACAGCATGGATGGCCATGCGGCCCACTAAGCGGCAGGCTGAGCATGATGAAAGTTTACAATGCAAAGATGAATACAATACTATGGAGGTAAGCTATGAAGTACATAACATTTACGGTTCCCTGTTACAATTCACAGGATTATATGGAGAGGTGCATCAATTCTCTGCTCCCCGGCGGAGAGGACGTGGAGATCATTATTGTAAATGACGGTTCCACAGATGCCACGGCACAGATCGCAGACGATTATGCGGCGCGGTATCCGGGTATCGTCAGGGCGGTCCACAAGAAGAACGGCGGCCATGGATCCGGCGTCAACAAGGGCCTGGAACTGGCGACAGGAGCCTATTTTAAGGTGGTGGATTCGGATGACTGGCTGGACGAGACGGCATATGCCAGACTGCTTGCAAGGATCAGGGAATTTTGTGTGAGAAAAGAAACCCGTCTGATCGGTGAGGTGCCGGATCTGTTTGTCTGCAATTATATTTACGACCATCTGGAAGAAGGAACGAGCCGCGTCATGAAGTACGGTAATGTATTCCCGACTGAAGAAATGTGTGACTGGAACGATATCGGGAGATTTCATGCGTCGCAGTATCTGATCATGCATGCGCTGGTCTTCCGGACAGAGGTGCTGCGCCGCAGCGGGGTGGTTCTGCCGGAACACACTTTCTATGTGGACAATATTTTTGCTTATCAGCCGTTGCCGTTCGTTGAGCATATTTTTTATATGAACATCGACCTGTATCATTACTACATCGGCAGGGAAGACCAGTCTGTCAATGAAAAGGTGCTGATGAGCCGGATCGACCAGCAGATCCTGGTGACGGAGATCGTTTCCAAGTGTGTTGATCTGAATGAAGTGAGAGAGATCTATCCGAAACTGGCGGAATATATGTGCCGGAATATCTCGATCATGATGGCGATCTCTTCGATCCATCTGCTTCTGATCGATTCCCGGGAGGCCTACAGTAAGCGCAGACAGCTCTGGAAGGGCATTAAGGAAGAGAACAGCAGGCTGTATTTCCGCTTGAAATATACGACGCTGAGCGGACTTACCTACCTGCCGGGCAAGGTGGGCGGTATGCTGACGAAGAGCGGCTATCGGGCGGCAAGGAAGATCTATCAATTCCAATAAAAGAACATGAAGATATACTAAGGCAGCAAAGAACGCTGCCTTAGTATATCTAAATCATGTTCGGAAGAATGCCAAAAGCAGGCATTCTTCCCGGGCTGAGAAGGAGTGGGAAGCAGGCATTCTTCCCAGGCTGAGAAGGAGTGGGAGGAAGGCCGGGAGAAAAGAGGTGAATGAGGTAAGGGTATGGAGCATATTTATATTGCCATGGTGGATACGCCGGGGATTTTTGCGGCGGTGATCAGAGGATTCTTGAAGCAGAGATATATTCATGTGGTGATCGGGCTGGATGCCGGGCTGCAGGAGGCGTACAGTTTCGGGCGGCGCAATCCGCGCATCCCGTTTTTTGCCGGATTCGAGAGAGAGGATAAGGAGAAGATCCTGCGGGCTTTTCCGACGGCAGCGTACAGGGTCTGCGAGCTGGCGTGCAGCAGGGAGCAGAAAGAGGAGATCCGGGAGAGGCTGCGGCAGGATTATAAGAAGAGACTTCGGTATCATTATGCGGTGCCGGGCCTGCCGTTCATTGCGCTCGGGTGCCCCTTTTATCTGAAAAATCAATATACCTGTTCTTCTTATATCGCGCGGCTTCTGGAGGAGCATCAGATCCGGATTTCGGAAAAGCATTTTTCGCTGGTGACGCCGAAGGACTTTTATCTGTATCCGTATCAAAGGGTGGTCTTTGAGGGAAGTCTGGCCGGCTTTATGGGTGCCGGCGCAGTCGCGGCAGCAGGTGTGGAGGCTGCGGCCGGAACGTGGAAGGACAAAGACAGGGAGAGAAGGATGCCAAAACCATACGGGACGGGAGCGTCGGAAAGGGTGGTGGCATATGGAAGTTAGCCGGAACCGGGTAAAAGGGATCGCCATAAACCGGAAAAGAGTCCTGGAGGGGGCTTTTTTCCTGCTCGTGATGGTGTTGTCCTTCTATACGATCTTTCATGGACAGGATATGGAGAAGATCCGCCACGCGCTGGGCAGGCTGTCGCCGCTTTCTCTGTGCGCGGCCATGGCTGTGGCGTTGTTTTTTGTCAGTGCGGAGGGGATCATGATCTATTATCTGCTGCGTTCTCTGAACGGGCGCAGCAGTCTTGGCAGGTGCATCTGCTATTCCTTCATCGGGTTTTTCTATTCGGGTATCACGCCTTCTGCTACGGGTGGACAGCCGATGCAGCTCTATTATATGAGCAGGGATGACAACCGCCTGTCGGAATCCTCGGTGGTGCTGATGACGGTAGCGCTGATCTATAAGCTGGTGCTGGTGTTGATCGGCATAGCGGCGCTGGTATTCTGGCAGAAACCGCTGCGGGTCTATCTGGAGGAATATTTTCCGCTCTTTTTGCTGGGGCTGGCACTGAATACGCTGCTGGTAGCCATTCTGCTGGCGGTGATGCTGGCGCCGGCGACCATGAAAAGAATCATTTCCGGAATCGAAGGGCTGCTTGTGCGCGTGAGGATTTTGCCAGAGTCCGGGACAAGACAGGAGAAGACAGCGCAGTTTATAGACGGTTACCAGGGGGCAGTGCGTTTTCTGCTGGCGCATAAGGGCAAAGTGCTTGCGGTATGCCTTTTTACGTTTGTGCAGCGGGCCAGCGTTTTTGTACTGACATGGATCATCTATCTCGGTTTTTCGCTGGAGGGAAAGGACGGGCTGACGATTATGCTGCTGCAGGCATCCGTTTACATTGCCGTGGACATGCTGCCGGTGCCGGGCGCGCAGGGGATCACGGAAGTTATGTACAGAGGGGTGTTTGGCGGGATTTTTACGGGGGAATATCTGATGCCGTCGCTGTATGTGACGCGGGGGATCAATTTCTATTTTGTGCTGGTGGTCAGTCTGGCGGTGGTGGTGCTGAACCACCTGTATGTGCGTCGCAGGAAAGGCGGCGGGGCTTCGTATGAACTGTTGTGCAAAAATGATAAGGAATGAGAAAATACCTTCCGCGGGGAAGCCGAAGTCCTGGATTTCCCGCGGAAGGTATTTTTAAAGTTGTTTTAAGGGCAGCCGGTTCAGGACTTCGCCTCGTGGTAAACCTTCTCTGTGTTGACGTTCCATATATTATCTTTGGACTTGACACCGTTTACGATGTTCTTCACGGTTTCGAAGGAGGTGACCATGGAGTGGTCGATGTTGTTGTAGCGGTGCTGGCCGTTGCGTCCGACACAGTAGAGGTTGTCGATGGTCTTTAAGTAATCCACAAGGGTGTCGATGTCCTTGTAGGTGTCGAAATAGGCCGGATAAGCCTTCTTGACACGCTCTACGTGGGAATCCATCACATCGGCCGGCGAGTCGATCAGGCCCATGCGGACGATCTCGTCCACTGCAAACCGGGTGAAATCTTCATCCGGCATATTCCAGTACTTATCGCCCTCGAAACAGAAGTATTCCAGACCGATCCAGACGGTGTGTTCCAGATCCCGGATCATATAGGGCGACCAGTTGTTGTAGATCTGGAAACGCCCCAGCATGACATCGCGGTCATGCACATAGACCCAGCAGTCGGGAACGATATTGCCGATGGTCTTTAGTTTCGTCTTATTTTTCAGGTTCAGCTTCGGCAACAGGAGGCCGACGGTCATATAATCACGGTAGGGCAGGCCGGCGGCAATTCTGGCCGGTTCTGCGGGCACGTCGTTCATGCCGCCCACCAGATCCTTGACAGGCATGGAGGAGATGAAGATATCGCCTTCCACGGTAATCTCCCTGCCGTCTCTGCGGTAGGTCAGGGAAGTGATATGGTCATTGGCATCTTTGTGCAGTCCGGTCCCGAGACAGCCGGTGAGGATGGTACCGCCCATCTTCCGGATCTCGTCTGCGGTCACGTCCCACAGCTGCCCGGGCCCCAGTTTCGGATAACTGAATTCTTCGATCAGGGACGTCTCCACCGCCCGGTTCTTCCGGCCGGGTATCATCTTGGAGAAGATATCCTTTACGATGGCAGCGATCGACAGACCTTTGGCGCGCTGGGCGCCCCAGTCCGGTGCGATCTCGCGGGGATGGCGTCCCCAGAGATTCTCGGTGTAGTATTCAAAAAACATGGAATACAGTTTGCGGCCAAAGCGGTTGATATAGAAATCTTCCAGAGAATCTTCCCTGCGCTTGTGGATCACGGAAGCCAGATAACTGCAGCCCGCCTGGATCGTATTGACAAATCCCATATTGATAAAGGTTTCCGGCTTAAAGGATATGGGATAATCAAAAAATTTCTGTTTAAAATAAATACGGGAAACCCGGTGGCGCCGCAGCATCACCCGGTCTTCCTTCTCCGGATCCGGGCCGCCGGGGGTAAGCGTCATCTCGCGGTGCAGTACGATGTCGTCATAAGTCGGTGCACCCTGCAGGGGGAGCATGTTGTTCCACCATGCATTTACCTCGGGCACCTTGGAGAAAAAGCGGTGGCCGCCCATATCCATGCGGTTGCCCTTATAGTTGACGGTCTTGGAGATACCGCCCATGGACTCGCTCTCTTCCAGGACGGTAACCTCGTGATCGCTGCTTTGTTTTAATAATTCGTAAGCGGCTGTCAGTCCTGCGGGACCGGCGCCAATGACGTACACTTTTTTCATGGAATACCTCACATTGTATGAAAAATTTCCGGCCGGTGCAGAAAATATGCAGACCTGGAAACATGATTATTTAAGTTTGTTACAGTTATCGGCCGGATGCCCTGCAGCAGGGTGCAGGGCACCGTGAATAATAACTTAAGTTTACCATATTCAGGAATGATTGTACAGCGACACCTTGCCCCGTTTCCTGTGAAATGATATACTGGTATAGCTTAAGAGCATTTTTGCGGGTTATACCAGGGTGCAGTACAACGTGTAAGTGAATGGAGAGTTGGCAGATGATTCAGATAGCAGGTATCCTTTTTTGGCTTGTCATCATACCGTTTTGTATCGGGCTCATTCCGGCCGGTTTCATGCCGGAAGATAAGAGGAAGCCGGGCATTGTCCTTCTGGCGGGCTATTTTACCATGTGGGCGGTGTTCGGGCTGGTGACGATTCCGGTGGTAGTATTTGTAAGATACGATAATTTTATTTTGGCTTCCCGCTGCTTTATGGCATTTGCCATTTTGGGTGCGGTCGCAGGCGTGTGGCTTACGTACCGCCGCAGGCGTTTTGGCAGGCTGCGGGAGTGGATGTCCTTTGCGGACTGTATCGGGGAAATGTCTGTGGCGGAGCGGATCGAATGGCTGCTGTTTTTGCTGCTGCTGGGATTTCAGCTGTATAAGGCGGTGGCTTATGCCTCTTTTGACGGGGACGATGCCTATTATGTGGCGGCGTCGCTGATCGCGCAGCAGGCGGACACCATGTACACGATCCTGCCTTTGACGGGGCGGCATACGGGACTGGATATCCGGCACGCGCTGGCGGTCTTCCCTATGTGGGTCGCTTTTGTGGCACAGAAAAGCCATATCCATGCCACGATTCTGTCCCATACCATTATGCCGCTGATACTGATCCCCCTTACTTATCTCGTATATTATGAAATAGGCAGGCTTCTCTTTGGCCGGCCGGACAGGCAGGTGAAGGCGGAAAGAAGCGGTGAGAATCTGCCGCTTTTTATGATATTGATGGCGGTGTTTCAGATATTCGGCAATGTGTCGATCTATACGAACGAAACCTTTTTCCTGACCAGGACCTGGCAGGGCAAGGCCGTTGCGGGCAGTCTGGTGATCCCCGCGCTGCTGTGGCTGTTTCTGCTGTTATACAGCGGCCGGAAGAAGGGGACTGCGGCAGAGCGCGCAGGGATCTGGCTGCTGCTTGTCTGCGTCAATATCACGGCCGGCATCTGCAGTTCGATCGCCGTCTTTCTGGTGTCCATTCTGATGGCTGTCGCGGCGTTTTGCCTGGCCATTGTGGAGCGGGATTATAAAGTGCTGTTCAAAATGGGAGCGGCATGTATCCCGAACGTGTTCTATGTACTGACCTATCTGATCGTCGGATACAGTTACCTGCTCAAACAGTAACGGGAGACTGGCAGCGGTTTCCTATAAAGAAAGGGTAGAGAAAAGCATCTATGTGGGGCATTTTTTTAGAGAGTGTTGTGATTTTTAAAAATTATATGGGATTTCACCAGCACAGATATCTGGCGTTCCTCTATCTGGGGATTCTGTTGTATCTGTGGTTTGCGGAGAAGGACAGGCACCGGCGGGCGGTATTTGTCTATGCGCCGACATTGCTTTTGGTGATGTTTTTCTGTCCGCTGTTCCGTAAGCTGTTTGTGCGGCTGCTGGACGATTCCGAGACTTACTACAGGCTGCTGTGGCTGCTGCAGATGAGTCTGGTCAGCGCCTACGGTGTGATCAGGCTGTGCGCCGCTCACCGCAGGATCGGGACGGCGCTTGCCTGCGTGCTGATCCTGTTTGGCGGCGACTATGTGTATGACAGCGAACATATTTCGAAGGCGGAGAATGCCTACCATCTTCCGCAGGAGACGGTGGATATCGCAGAGATGATCGAGCCGCAGGAAGGGCGGATCACGGTGCTTGTGCCGGCGGACCTGATCTATTATATCCGGCAGTACAGCTCGAACATTGAACTGCCTTACGGGCGGGAGATGCTGATCTCGAGATGGGCCTACCATCATCCCATGTATGAGGCGATGGAAGAGGCGGAAGTGATTGAGACGGAGACTTTCGTGGAGCTGGCACGGGAATATCCCTGCGCCTACATCATCCTGAAAGAGGACAGGGAGACGACGGAGCCGCTGACGGCATACGGCTATGAAGTGTACGGGCAGGTAGACGAGTTTGTGATCTATCGGGATTTGGAGACCGGTATGGAGTGAAGCGATGTTATTTAATTCCTATATTTTTGTATTTTTGTTTTTCCCCATATGTCTGGCCGGTTATTATGGTCTGCTGCACCTGCAGAAAAAGGAGGCTGCCGGGATTTTTCTGACAGCTATGTCATTTTTGTTCTACGGCTATTTCAATGTTTCCTATCTGCTGATCATGGTCTGCAGCATCGCGGGGAATTACCTGTTTCACAGGCTTTTGTCGCGCAGGCCGGCAAAAGCGCTGGTGGCAGCGGCAGTGGCGGCCAATCTGGGCGTACTGTTCTATTTCAAGTATTTCGATTTTTTCCTGTCTACCGTCAATGCGGTGTTTGGCACGTCGGCGGCGCTGCGGGGGATTCTGCTGCCGCTGGGGATCAGCTTTTTCACTTTCCAGCAGATTTCCTTTGTTGTGGACACGTACCGGGGAGAGGTGAAGGACTGTCCTTTCGTCGCGTATGCGCTGTTTGTGTCCTTCTTTCCGCAGCTGATCGCGGGGCCGATCGTCAATCATTCTGAGATGCTGCCGCAGTTCGAAAGTCTGGGGAAGAAACCGGTGCAGTGGGAGAAGATTGCCGGGGGTTTTGGCCTTTTTATCCTCGGGCTGGCGAAAAAGGTGCTGCTGGCGGACACTTTCGGGGCGGGCGTGGATTTCGGCTATGCCGGCCTGTCAGCGCTTGGCCGGGCGGATGCGGTGGTGGTCATTTTGAGCTATGCGCTGCAGCTGTATTTTGATTTCAGCGGATACTGCGACATGGCCAGGGGGATCGGCAGGATGCTTGGGATCGAGATCCCGGTCAACTTCGATTCGCCTTACAAGGCCGTTAACATCATTGATTTCTGGAAACGGTGGCATATTACGCTGGACCGTTTTTTTACGAAATACGTTTATATTCCGCTGGGCGGCAACCGCAGAGGGCCGGCCAGAATGTACTTGAATCTACTTGTCGTCTTTCTCTTAAGCGGCCTCTGGCATGGCGCCGGGTGGCACTATCTTGTGTGGGGCGCCATGCACGGCGTTCTCTATGTGGCGACCAGATTCTGGCAGAAATACAGGGCGGACAGAGGAGGCATGCGGCGTGAAGCAAAACATAGATTTATGACGATTGTGTCACAAATATCGGTATTTCTGTATGTGGCAGTGGCGTGGGTGTATTTCCGGGCGGAGAGCATCGCACAGGCGAACCGGATGCTGCTTACGGCGCTTCGGGGGCCGGTACAGAAGCTCTCCATGGAGCTGGCGGACTGTTTCAGGCTGGACGAGTTCTGGTATGTGTTAAAGGTACTGCATCTGGACAATATGGCCTACAGCAGATATATCCTGATGTGGCTGCTGCTGGCGGCAGGGCTGTATCTGTCCATGGTCGGCAAAAATGCGGCCGGGCGGATGGAGCGCCTGCGCTTCGGGGCGGGCTCCGCGGTGGTGCTTGCGGTTTTGACGCTCTGGTGTGTGCTGACTTTCTCCGAGGTGAGCACGTTCCTGTATTTCAACTTCTGATTTTGAGCGGATTTTTGAGAAAGGCTTTGTTGCGATGAATCGATACAAGAAGTGGCTTCTTTCCATACTGGGCATCGTCTTTGCAGGCCTGGTGTCTGTGGGGGCGCTGGTGGTCTGGGTGGATCCTTTTTTTCAATATCATGAACCGCTGCCGGATTTTCCTTATCTGGTGGATAACCAGTTGAGCCAGAACCCGGGAATGGCGAAAAACATGGACTACGACAGTGTGATCCTGGGTTCTTCGATGACGGTGAATTTCAATACGAACTGGTTCGGAGAACTGCTGGGGCTTGATACGGTCAAGCTTAATTACAGCGGCGCCTATCCGAAGGATCAGTCCAATATCATGCAGATCATCTTCGACAGCGACAACCAGGTGAAGGCGGTCTTTCTGGGCGTGGATGTGATGACTTATACCGGCGGGGTGGAAGAGACGAAGTACCCCATACCGACTTACCTGTATGACAAAAATCTGCTGAACGATGTGCAGTATCTTTTCAATAAAGATGTGCTGCTGAATTACATCCTGCGGCCGCTGGCGGATCCGGATAAGACCGACCTCGCCACGGTCTATCAGAGCTGGTGGACGGATGAATATTATAATATCCAGTGGGTGATGCACAATTACGAACAGCCGGAAGCGGTGGAGACAGAGACGCCGGCGGATGCCTATCTGGAGAGCGTGGCCGCAAATCTGGAGGTGAACATCTGCCCGTATATTGAGCGCAATCCGGATACGGTCTTCTACATCTTCTTCCCGCCCTACAGCATTCTGTACTGGAACGATGTGATAAGAGAGAATCATCTGGAGGCGACCATGGCGGAATATCAGTATATTGCGGATACGATGCTGGCTTATGAGAATGTGAGAGTCTTTTTCTTCCCCGATCAGGAAGCGATCGTGACGGATCTGAATAACTATGCGGATTACAGCCACTATCACAGGGATATCAATTATTATATGACCGAATGCTTTGCAAATGGGGAATGTGAAGTAAAAGACAGCGCTGATATGGCGCAGGCGCTTCGTGAGATGCGCGATGTGATCGAGCGGTTTGATTTCGAAGCATTGTTTTCTGTGGAATATTGAGGGCAGACGCCGGGGAGGTTTATTCCCCGGCGGTTTTTTCTTTTGGAAAGATGCATTCCGCGAATCTGGTTGCCAGCAGTTCGCGTCCGGCATCGTTGAAGTGGATATAATCTGTCATATAGTCCAGATAGTTGTCCTCATTGATGGAGCCGTAGAAATTGTCGATGAAAGAAACGCCCAGTTCACTGGTGGTATCCAGTTCCTTCTGCAGATAATGGCTTAATGTGCCGTGGCCTAAATCCACCCGGTCGCCGTTCTCGAAGTTGCCCTCCGCATTGACGTTGTGGCAGAAGGTGTGGGACATCACCACGATGCGGATATGGGGCCATGCTTCCTGGATCGCCTGTACGCCGGACAGGAGAGCGCCTGTATAAGTCTGCGGATTATCAGGATGGTTCGGGTCTTCACAGGGCCGCCTGTTGATATAGTCGCTGCCGTCGTACATGATGCAGATCATATCCAGAGTGTTCATATCGATCGACTCCAGCGTGCTGACGGTCTGGGGAAAAGCCTGGTCGAAGCTGTAGGAGGCCGCCGTGCGCATCAGGTCGAAATTGCCTGACGCAAGGCTCTTTGCCACGTTGACGAAGGCAAAGGCATCCAGAATATAGCCGTCGTTGTAATCTTCAAACTGGACGGCCATGGTAGTGCCCGTAAAGGAACCGTTGTAGACGGTGGCGCCTGTCTTGGCGGCAATCTGCTCTGCCAGACCGCCCGGTCCCTGATCCAGGGAAAAAGGATCGTCGCCGAGACACAGGATCGTGGTCACACCGTCGTCCTCGCGGCCTTCCAGCTTGTCCGGCGCCAGCGGAATGATATAGTCCATCGCCTCCGTGTCGAAATCGGTGGTCTGCCGGTTCGGGTCATAGTCGGAAGGAACGCCTTTATTCCATATATAGAGTTTGACGGCGCAGAAGATCACGATCAAGGCGATGACAGCCAGAAGAATGAGATGGATATTCAACCGGAACTGCTTCTCTTTCTTCACCGGCGCCTTTTGGGGTCTGTCTTTTTCTTTGTTCTGATTCATGGTTTCTTACCTCTTTCTTATTTCTTATAACTTTCTTATAACACTCTCAAAAGAGTTTGTTTTGTGTGTTTATATTGTCAGTTTACTATGAAATATCATAAAAATCCATGTTTTCTGTTTTTTTTAATAAAATCTTATATTTTTCATTTTCATAACGAAAAGGAGCGCTGCCAAAACCGAAGGGGTTATGGCAGTGCTCCCGGACTGGTCGCCTGATCTGACTGCATAGTAAAATTATGGGATCAATTCAATATCTGAAAATGTTTCTCGTTCAAATTTATTTCCAGACTTTTGGCCGGTGAAAGCCTGTCTGTCTTGTCTTTTAGCGGATAGGTGAGAAGCGTCGTCTGAGGCACCTGAGCCTGCAGTTCTTTGTACCACTTGCTGTATTTGTACATTCGGTATGTAGTGCTCAATGTCTGTAATTGTTCTTCGTCTGCACAGCAGTTACAGAACTGGATTCTTTCTTCCTGATTCATAGTGACGTAATCCATGTAAGAGATTTTCAATTCGAGAAACACTTTATGACATTTTGGACATTGCTGCTTATGTCCATTCAACATATAGACCCGGCGGCAACTTTTGCAGTAGTGCATATACATCATAATCAAACTTCCCTTCTATTAGAGTAAAATAAACATGGTGAATGTGGTAAATATTGAAGCTGTATGTTGAAATTGTAAGGCTGTACTTGTATTGTGTCAGTTATGGTAGATAAAGTCAAGCGGATATACCGTAAAAATGTGCATTTTTGGGTGTAAACTATCGCGGATTTCAATAACATTATGTAAATCTCTTCTTTTTTCCGGCAAAAATGACAGAAAGCCAAAAAATCTTGAATAGCATAAGGTTTTATGCTATAATGTTACAGATTTGTTAACAAAAAAGTTTACATAAGATGGATGCCTTTTTTGCTTCACAGGGAGACGTGTGAGGTACATTTTTGTTGTTAAGATCCGGTTATGGAGGTAATGATGCAGAGAAGAAAAAATAACAGAAAGAGTAACGGAAAGAAGACGGCACGGAAGACAAACCGCAGAGATATTTTCGCAGAAGATTTTTTCCGGGAGGAAGACGGGGACTTTGATGAGGAAGATGTGGACAACGTGACAGACGACACACTGGAGTTTCTGAGTCTTGATGATGAGATGATAGAAGCCTATAACCGTGCGCACAAACGCAAAGAATCCGGCCGCAGAACCTCCGTGTCCAAAGCCTCCAGAAAAGGCAAAGTATACGAAGACATTGAAGAAATATATGAAGACGAAGAAGAGTATGCTGCTGTGTACGAGGATGAAGAGGACGACGGGTACGACGGCGAAGCGTACGAAGAGGAAGAGGACGACGGGTACGGCGACGAAACGTATGCGGAGGACGACGGCGCGTATGGTGAATATGAGGCGTATGCGGAGGATGATGACGAAGACGGCGAATATGAAGCCTATGAGGACGAGGAAGACGACAGGTACGACGACGAAGAGTACGACGAGGAAGACGACAGGTACGACGAGGAAGATGACGGGTACGGCGACGAAGCGTACGATGAGGAAGACGACGGGTACGACGAAGAGTATGATGAGGAAGATGACGGGTACGGCGACGAGGAGTACGATGAGGAAGATGACGGGTACGACGAAGCGTACGAAGAAGATGATGATGAGTACGAGTATGGCGAGTACGATGACGACGAAGACTATGAATATGACGAGGAAGAGCGGGACGGCGTTATTGTACACATAAGAGATTTCATGACGCATATGAGTACACTGGACGTGGTAGTGGCGATGCTGGGTATCGTCGTGCTGGCAGGTGTTTTTCTCAGCGGCGGATTGTATCTCAATGCCAGATCTGTAGCCAGACAGGTAGACGCTTTTGCATCGGTGGGAGAAGAACTGGCAGGTATTTCCGTGATCGGGGAGAGCGGTCTGGTCGCTGTGTCGGAGTCGGCAAAGCTGTCCAATATGATCGATCTCGAGGAAGAGACTCCGGAAGAAGTGCAGGAGGAAGATGAGGACCAGAAGAAAGGCGTGGAAGTTACACTCAATCTGACCTCGATCCAGTCCGACTTAAAAGTCAAATTTGTAAATAAGGCCACCGGCAAGCTGATCGGCGGCGTGCCTTTTGAGGTAGAGGTTTCCGGTAAAAAGTCGTTCGAGATGAAGGATGACGATAAGGACGGTATTATTTACCAGACCGGTATAGCTGCCGGAGATTATAGTGTAAAGATCAAACCTTTTGCAGATAATAAGTATGCGGACTATAAACTGCCGTCTTCGGCCGGCAGCGTTACGGTCAAGGATACCATCACCTATAAGAAAGTGGATGTGGTGGACGAAGTCAAGACTGAGGCGGAAGTCAACGCAGCAGCGGAGGACACCGCCCAGCAGAATACGGTCGTGGAGTCTGCCCTGAAGGATACGGTGGAGTGGGTGGAATCTACCAAGACACCTATCGGCGAGGAAAAGGCGACTTATACAGAAGTGAATAAGAAGGATATACCCGATCCGTGGAAGATTGCCGGTATTGGCGGCACATTCATGAAGATGGTGAATGACGGAGTGCAGCCGACTACCGAAGGTGTTGACACACCGGGTGAAGGTGACGGTAGTACGTCTGGCGGCGACGGCAGTGGTGATGGCAACGGTGGTACGCCTGGCGACGGCAGTGGTGACGGCAACGGTGGCACGTCTGGCGATGGCAGCAGCGGTGACGGCAACGGTGGTACGCCTGGTGATGGCAGCAGCGGTGACGGTAATGGTGGAAGCAGTGGAGGAAACGGCACGACGGATCCGAAACCTTCTGTGACAATTTCTTTGGATGCTACCAGTTTTACCCTGAAAAAGAATGATACCAGGACTTTGACGGCCAAAATAGAGAACACAAGCTCTGCACCTGCATGGGCATCCAGTAACAGCGCGGTTGCTGAAGTGGGGAATGATGGTACAGTAAAGGCTGTTGCGGCCGGTACGGCAACGATTACGGCTACGGTGGACGGTGCCAGTGCATCCTGCACAGTCACAGTTACAGAGGATCCGAAGCCCTCCGCGACAATCTCTCTGGATACCCAAGCCATCACCCTGAAAAAAGGGGAAAGCAGGGTTTTAAAGGCGACTGTAAGTACGGGTGCCACACCCGCATGGATGTCCGGGAACAAGAACGTGGCGACCGTTGATATGAACGGCACCGTGACGGCCGTAGCAGCCGGCAGTACCACGATCACGGCTACGGCAGAAGGGGTTTCGGCATCCTGTACGGTTACGGTCACGGACGAGCAGGCCGCATTCAGCCTGAATCCGGCCAGTCTGGAACTGAAAAAGGGCGAAGCAAAGGATATCGCCGTAGTCTCCAATGTACAGATCAAGTCGGTGGCATGGGGCACGGACAATCCGGCTTCCGTAACAGTCAGCGGCACCGGACAAAACGGGGCGACCGGGCGGGTGACCGGCGTGAAAGAAGGAAATGCGACGCTGACGGTCAGCATTACCACAACAGATAACAAAGAGACCAAACTGTACTGCAAGGTGGCAGTTAAGGGCAACTATACGAAGGTTACCGTCACCGGAGCCGCGCAGCTGGCGATCGGGAAGACGACCACGCTTACGGCGGTGACGGAACCGAAGGACGGCAAGATCACATGGACCAGCAGCAACGACAAGATCGCCAAGGTGGATGACAAGGGTGTTGTGACCGGCGTGGCGGAAGGTCAGGTGGAGATCAAGGCGGCCTGCACGGATAACACGACGGTATATGCAGTCCATAAGCTGGCCGTTAAGAAGACCGTGGCAGACGGTACGACCAAGCTGAAAGACAAGGACGGCAATCAGATGTACTATCTGGACGCTTCCGGCGCGTACAAGGAAGCGACCTATGACGATTACAGCAAGTATGAGAAGTTCTACAAGATGGACAAGCAGGCGTCGGCCTATAAGTATACGGGATGGCAGACCATTGACGGCAGCGTATTCTTTTTCGACAAAGAAGGTAACTTCGTGACGGGTGAGCAGGTCATCCAGGGCGCCAAGTATAATTTCGGCAGCGACGGTAAGATGGCAACCGGCTCGGGCAGCATGGGAATCGACGTTTCCAAGTGGAACGGCAATATTGACTGGAACGCGGTAAAAAATTCCGGTGTTTCCTACGCGATCATCCGCTGCGGTTACAGAGGTTCTTCCACGGGAGCGCTGATCGAGGATCCGAAATTCCGGAGCAATATCAAGGGCGCCAAGGCGGCGGGACTGAAAGTGGGCGTGTATTTCTTCAGTCAGGCGGTCAATGAGGTGGAAGCAGTCGAAGAGGCATCCATGGCGTTGTCGCTGGCCAGCGGATACGGCCTTAATTACCCGATCTTCCTGGATGTGGAATCCAGCGGCGGCCGCGGGGACGGCATCAGTAAAGAGACGAGGACAGCGGTTTGTAAGGCTTTCTGCAGTACCGTACAGAACTCCGGCGTATCCGCAGGAATCTATGCGAATAAGACATGGTTTACGGAGAAGATCAATACAGGCAGCCTGACAGGTTATAAGATCTGGCTGGCGCAGTATGCCAGCGCGCCTACCTACACGGCGACCAGATACGATATGTGGCAGTATTCTTCCAAGGGTAAGGTCAGCGGTATCAATGGCAATGTGGATATGAATATCAGTTATCTGAACTATTAAGGGTTGCATTTTAGGGTAGAGTGGCGGTATCATTAGGGAAGAGATTTTTTGAGAAGACGGAGGAAACTTATGAGAACTTATCTCGTTACAGGAGGAGCCGGCTTTATCGGATCCAATTATATTCATTATATGTTCCGCAAATACGGCGGGGAGATCCGGATCATCAATGTGGATGCCCTGACCTATGCGGGCAATCTGGAGAACCTGAAAGAATTCGAAGGGTGGGACAACTATACGTTTGTGAAGGCGGATATCTGTGACAAGGAGGCGATCGCAGCCATTTTTGCAGAGAATGAGATTGACCGGGTGGTACACTTTGCGGCGGAGTCCCATGTGGACAGGAGCATTAAGAACCCGGAGGTGTTCGTGCAGACCAACGTGCTGGGTACGGCGGTGATGTTAAACTGTGCAAAGGCCGCGTGGGAGCTGCCCGACGGCAGTTACAGGGCGGACAAGAAGTTTTTGCATGTGTCCACGGATGAAGTGTACGGTTCTCTGGAGGAGGACGGCGGCTATTTCTATGAGACGACGCCTTATGCGCCTCACAGCCCTTATTCGGCCAGCAAGGCGGGCGCGGATATGCTGGTGAAAGCCTATATGGACACCTATCATTTTCCGGCGAATATCACCAACTGTTCCAACAACTACGGCGCTTATCAGTTCCCGGAGAAGCTGATCCCGCTGATCATCAACAATGCGCTGCAGGGGAAGAAGCTGCCGGTATACGGCGACGGTAAGAATGTGCGCGACTGGCTCTATGTGGAGGATCATGCCAAGGCCATCGACATGGTGCAGGAGAAGGGCAGGCTGTTTGAGACGTACAATGTAGGCGGCCACAACGAGAAGCAGAATATCGAGATCATCAAGATCATCATTAAGACACTGCAGGAGATGCTGGCGGAGGATGACCCGCGCCGGGCGCTTGTCAGCGAAGACCTGATCACTTATGTGGAGGACCGCAAAGGCCATGACAGAAGATATGCCATTGCGCCGGACAAGATCAAAGAAGAGATCGGCTGGGAGCCGGAGACGATGTTCGAGGAAGGAATCCGCCGCACGATCGCGTGGTTCTTTGAGAACGAGGACTGGATGAAGAATGTCACAAGCGGCGACTACCAGAAGTATTACACAGACATGTATAAAATGTAAAAGGAAATCTTAAAGGGATCGGGTGACTTTCATGAAGGGAATTATTCTTGCGGGCGGCTCGGGCACAAGGCTGTATCCGCTGACAAAGGCAGTCTCCAAGCAGATCATGCCTATTTACGATAAACCGATGATCTACTATCCGCTGTCCATACTTATGCTGGCAGGGATCAGGGAGATCCTGATCATATCCACACTGAGAGACCTTCCGTCCTTCCGCGAACTGTTCGGAACGGGCGAACAGCTCGGCCTGCGGATGGAATATGCCGTGCAGGAACACCCGAGAGGGCTGGCGGACGCTTTTATCATCGGGGCGGATTTTATCGGAGATGACAGGGTGGCGCTTGTGCTGGGCGACAATATTTTCTACGGGCAGAGCTTTTCCAGGGTGCTCCGGGAGGTGGCTTCCAGAGAAAAAGGGGCGACGATCTTCGGCTACTATGTGCGGGATCCCAGAGAGTACGGCGTAGTGGAGTTTGATGAGAACGGCAAAGCGCTTTCCATCGAGGAGAAGCCTGCGCAGCCGAAGAGCAATTATGCCGTGCCGGGGCTTTATTTCTATGACAATGATGTGGTCAGTATCGCGGCCAATGTGAAGCCCTCCGCGCGCGGGGAGATTGAGATCACGAGTATCAACAACGAATATCTGCGCCGGGGCGACCTGCGCGTGGAGACGCTGGGGCGTGGTTTTGCCTGGCTGGATACGGGCAATCATGATTCCCTGCTGGATGCGGCGGATTTCGTGGCTGCTTTTCAGAAGCGGCAGGGGCTGTATATTTCCTGTATCGAGGAGATTGCCTACAAGAGAGGCTTCATATCGAAGGAACAGCTGCTGAAGCTGGCGGAGCCGCTGATGAAGACGAATTACGGACAGTATATGATCGAGGTTGCAAATGGGCTCTAGGAAAATCAGAAGAATGCTGTTTATCATGATCTTCCTGTTTCTGCTTCTGGTGGGTGTGATCGCGGCAGCGAATCTGGATCAGGTGAAACAGAAACTCGGCCTTGGCGGGCAGGGAGGAACGGAAGAGGAGACAGAAGAGGCAGAGGCCGGCAGAGGCGACGGACAGAGAGGGGATGATCTGTCTGCTTTTCTGCGGGACGAAACCTTTTTTGATCCGGAGGTGCAGTTTAAGAGCATCGAGACTTATTCCGGCAGGACCGTATCCCTGATGATGAGTTCCGTGGCGAAGGATCTGCGGATCATGATCGTGGACAGTGTGGGGCAGCTGGTGACCGGCACCCCTTTTCAGGTGACGGTACAGGGCGCCGGGAAATATACAGACAGTGATGAGGACGGTATCATCTATATTGACAATCTGCGTGCCGGGGAGTACAGCGTCTCACTGGAGGAAGCGGAAGGCTACCGGGTGCCGAACACGATCACGTCGATCCAAGTCAAACAGGAAATCGAATACCGCGTGCTGGACGATATCGAGTATCTGATCCTGACAGAGGATGAGATTGATGCGGAGAAGGAAGACAGGGAAGTAAAAGGCGCGGAGGAAGACGCCGACGGCAGTGAGAATACGGATCTGCTGACTGCAAAAGGCAATGAGAAGATCGGCATAGACGTTTCGAAATGGAATAAGACGATCGACTGGGAGGACGTGAAAGACGCAGGCGTGGAGTTTGCGATCATCCGCTGCGGCTATCGGGGTGCGTCAAGCGGGGCGCTGGTCCTGGATCCGATGTATGAGCGGAATATCAAAGGGGCGATCGATGCGGACATTCCGGTGGGTGTCTACTTCTTTACACAGGCAATCGACGAAGTGGAGGCCGTGGAAGAAGCCAGTATGGTGATCAGCCTGATCGAGAAGTATGACGTGGATTATCCGGTCTTTCTGGACAGTGAGAGTGCGGGCGGTTCGGGCCGTGCGGACTGGCTGGAGGCGGATGAGAGGACGAAGGTACATAAGGCCTTTCTGGAAACGATCTCTGCGGCAGGGTATGAGACCGGTGTTTACGGTTCCAGGAACTGGCTCAACGAGCAGGTCAACATGAAAGATCTGTCAGACTATAAGACCTGGCTGGCCGAGTATGCAGAGGTTCCTCAGTACGACGCGTATTATCATATGTGGCAGTATACCTCCAAAGGTACGGTGGACGGTATTGATACGGATGTGGATCTGAATCTTAGCTATATGAATATTGACACGTCCATCAACCATGCAAAAGGTGCGGAAGGCTATTCCGGTGTGATCGACGGTGACAGCGGGAATGTGCCGGTGGGCAGTGATGACGAATAAAAGCAGGGAAGAGCGAACAGAAATCAGGAACGGGAAGGACAGGAACATGGGTAAGATAACGGTAGAGACATGCGGGATAGAAGGGCTTAAGGTGATCACGCCGACTGTTTTCGGAGATGCCAGAGGCTACTTTATGGAGACCTATAATTATAATGATTTCAAGGAGGCGGGGATTGATCAGGTTTTTGTGCAGGACAACCAGTCGGCTTCCGTGAAGAATGTGCTCCGGGGGCTGCATTTCCAGATTCAGTATCCGCAGGATAAGCTGGTGCGTGTAGTGAGCGGGGAGGTCTTCGATGTGGCCGTAGATCTGCGGCCGGGTTCGGCGACTTATGGCAAGTGGTTCGGCGTGGTGCTCTCGGCGGAGAATAAGAAACAGTTTTTTATCCCTAAGAATTTTGCGCACGGTTTCTTCGTGTTGTCCGATTATGCGGAATTTACGTATAAGTGTACGGATTTTTACCATCCAAACGATGAGGGCGGCATTATATGGAACGATCCCAAGATCGGTATCGACTGGCCGATCCCGGCAGGAACACAGTTGATTATGTCCGAAAAAGATACGAAATGGGAAGGCCTTGCGGCATACACAGAGAAGTATCGCAGATCGTAGACGGCCGGCAGCCGGATCGGACGGACAGCAGAAAATCTAAGAACAGTAATTCAGGAAAGCAGGAACGTGGAAAAGACAGAATATACGAATCATTCCGATAAAAAAATAAAGACACCCAAAAAGTCCGCAGGAGTTGCCGTTTTCTGGGGACTTGGTGTGATTTTGGCGGCAGTGCTCGTTCATCATCACAATCCGCTGGCGGATCAGGTGACAGAGCAGATGAAAAAAGTCAGCGGTTGCGTGCTGATCACTTTTACATGCATTATTTTTACGATCTACTATGAAAGGATCCTGACGATCCCGGCAGAGCTTTTTCAGAGCAGGAAGATGATCTGGAAGCTGGCGAAGAACGATTTCAAGAACAGATATGCCGGCTCCTATCTGGGGATCATCTGGGCGACGGCGCAGCCCATCGTCACGGTAGTCATGTACTGGATTGTCTTCGATAAAGTGTTCGATACGAGAAGCCAGATGGTGGCCAGCGGGCTGGAAGTACCTTATGTGCTCTATCTGACGGCCGGTCTGGTGCCCTGGTTCTATTTCAGTGAGGCGATCACACAGGGAACGATGGCGCTTTTGGAGTACAATTATCTGGTGAAGAAAGTGGTGTTCAATGTCAGCATCCTGCCGATCATCAAGGTGATTTCGGCTACGTTCATTCATGTCTTTTTTATGGTGGTGCTGTTGTGTGTTTCGGTCGGATACGGATATTATCCCAATGTCTATACGCTGCAGCTGCTCTACTACAGCTTCTGTATGTTTCTTCTGGTGCTGGGCATGAGTTATCTGACCTGCGCGCTGGTGGTGTTTATCAGGGATCTGCAGCAGGTCATCTCCATCGCCCTGCAGATCGGTATGTGGGCGACACCGATCCTCTGGAGTATTTCGATGTTAAAAACGGATAATATGAAGATGCTCTTCAAACTCAATCCGCTCGTCTATATCGTCAACGGTTACAGAAGCGCGATCTATGAGGAAGTATGGTTCTGGGAGCACTTTTATTCTTCCACGTATTTCTGGATTTTTACCATCAGCCTGTTCTGTATCGGGACGCTCATTTTCAGGCGGATGCGGGCACATTTTGCGGATGTTTTGTAATTACAGGAAACGATATAGGGGTAACGATGGATAAGATAGCGATTCAGGTGACGGATGTCGAAAAAATCTATAAATTATATGATAAACCCTCGGACCGGCTGCGGGAGGCGCTGGGAATCGGGCGCGGAAAACATCATAAGGAGCATCACGCCCTGAAAGGGATTAATATGACGATCCGGCAGGGGGAATGTGTGGGGATCATCGGCACCAATGGTTCCGGGAAATCCACGATCCTGAAGATCATAACGGGTGTTCTGAATCCGACCAGAGGAAACGTGGAGGTCAACGGACGTATTTCCGCGCTGCTGGAGCTGGGCGCCGGATTTAACAGTGAATATAACGGGATCGAGAATGTCTACTTAAACGGCACCATGATCGGTTTCAGCGAGAAGGAGATTGACGAGAAACTGGAGTCGATCCTGGAGTTTGCAGATATCGGGGACTATGTGTATCAGCCGGTAAAAACCTATTCCAGCGGTATGTTTGTGCGCCTGGCTTTTGCGGTGGCGATCAATATCGATCCGGAAATTCTGATCGTGGATGAAGCGCTGTCCGTAGGGGACGTCTTTTTTCAGGCGAAATGCTATCATAAATTTGAAGAGTTTAAAGAGATGGGCAAGACAATCGTCTTCGTCAGCCATGATCTGAGCAGCATCAGCAAGTATTGTGACAGGGTGATCCTGCTGAATCAGGGCACCAAGCTGGGTGAGGGATCGGCGAAGGAGATGATCGATACCTATAAACAGGTGCTGGTGGGACAGTACGTGCCGCCGGAGAATGAACAGGGGCGGCTGCTTGACGACGAACAGATCCGGAGTGCGGCGAAGATTAAGAAAAGCGGACAGAGTCAGGCAGGAGAACCGGAAAAAGGTGCCGGACAGGATGCCGGGACGTCTGGCGGGAAAGGCATATTAGGAGATTCGGCGTCCGGCGGGGATGACCCGGCAGGAAGTTCGGCGTCCGGCGGAATTGCCGAGAATCCGGAACTTTTGGAATATGGTTCTAAGAAAGCCGTGATCAAGGAATACTATATCAGTGACGACAAGGGAACGGTTACGTCGGCGATCCTGAAAGGGAATCCGTTTACAATCCATATGAAGGTGCAGATGATGGAAGATTTGCATGCGCCTATATTCGCCTTTACGATCAAGAATGTGCGCGGTACCGAGATCACGGGTACGAATACGATGTTTGAGAAGGCGTTTCTGGAGCCGGTGCAGGCGGGGGAGACGTATGAGATCGCCTTCAGACAGGAGATGAATCTGCAGGGCGGAGAATATCTGCTCTCTCTGGGCGTGACCGGGTATGAGGAAGACGAGTTCACGGTGTACCACAGGCTGTATGATGTGCTGAACGTGACGGTGATCTCGGATAAGAATACAGTCGGGTTTTATGATATGAATTCGCAGATTGAGGTCAAGAGGGTGTAAGTACGGCGATGCATTGACAGGCGGATGCATAGACAACAGGCGGTTCCGGCTGGAATTGGGGAAGACGTTGATGGTTGGGGATGGAAGAGGATGGCAGAGGGTAAGATAGAGGAGATTGGTAAGATCAGGCTGGATCTGACGCATTATCCGGGAGAGGATCTTTATTGTGACGGGGATGTGGAGGATGAGCTGCTTAAGATTACGCGTGATTATGCCGAGGTGGAGTATCAGCGGATCATCGAGGAGCGCAGGAGCTGGCCGGTGTTGTATCATTTGTCGGGGCTGCGGGAGAATATCGTGGAGTGGCTGCCGATTGGCCGCAATGACAAGGTGCTGGAGATCGGGGCGGGCTGCGGTGCGATCACGGGGGCTTTGTCGCGTAAGGCCGGGGAAGTGACCTGCATCGATCTGTCCGGGAAGCGGAGCAGAATCAATGCATATCGCCATATGGAGGCCGGCAATGTAACGATTCATGTAGGAAATTTTCAGGATATTGAGCCGGATCTGCCCTGTGACTATGATTATATCTGCCTGATCGGGGTATTTGAGTATGCGCAGGCCTATATTGAATCTGAGAAGCCTTACGAGAGCTTTTTGAATATTATCAAGAAGCATTTGAAGCCGGAAGGACATATCGCCATCGCCATAGAGAATAAATTCGGGCTGAAATACTGGGCCGGATGCAGGGAAGACCATCTGGGGACGTATTTTTCAGGGCTTGAGAATTATCCGGACGGCGGTGTGGTGAGGACGTTTACGCGGGACGGACTGCTTGGCATCGCGAAGCAGTGCGGTTTCGGGCAGGCGCAGATGTATTATCCCTATCCGGATTACAAATTCATGACCTGTCTTTTTTCGGACGAAAGGCTGCCGAAGGTGGGAGAGCTGTCGTCAAATCTGCAGAACTTTGACAGAGACAGGCTGTTACTGTTCGATGAGAAGAAGGTATTCGATACGATCATACAGGAGGGACAGTTCCCGCTGTTCTCCAATTCTTATATGCTGCTGCTGGGGCCCAGGCTGGATGTGCAGTATGTGAAGTATTCCAACGACAGGAAGGCGGAATTTCGCATTAAGACTGTGCAGCGGGCGGATGCGCAGGAGAAAACGGGGAAGATTATAGAAAAGCATCCGTTATCGAAAGAGGCATGGAAACACATTGAGCATACGGCGGAGGTTTACAGGAAGCTGACGGAGCGGTATATGGGCGGCGGCCTGGCCGTTAACCGGTGCTGTCTGGAGCGGACAGGGGCGGATAACAGCCCGCTGCTGCGTCTGGAGTATGTGGAGGGCAGGAGACTGGAAGAGTTGTTGGACGACTGTCTGGAGCGGAATGATGTGGATGGTTTCCAGAGGCTGTTTGGGGAGTATTTGGAACGGATTTCTTACGGAAAAGAAGTGAAGATATCAAATTATGATTTGATCTTTGCAAATCTTATCATTCCGGAAGGTGCTGAGGATAAAAACAACAAGTGGAATGTTATAGATTATGAGTGGAGTTTTGAGAAAGATATTGATATAAAGGAGATTGCGTTCCGGGCAGTCTACTGCTATCTGTTGGAGAATGAGAAACGAAATAAATTAAATCTTGATTTGGTGATGGAAAAACTGGATGTCACGCAGGCGGACGCAGAGCAGTACCGGAGACAGGAGATGGCTTTTCAGCAGTATGTGACCGGTAAATATCTGTCTATGGGACAGATCCGGGAAGCAATCGGCAATCCTGTCTATACGGTGGAAGATTTTCTGCGGGGACAGGAGAAGGCGGATGACAGAGACCGGATACAGATCTACGAGGATACCGGCAGAGGGTTTCAGGAAGAACAGTCGTTTTTCCTGGATGACACGGCGGAGGAGCAGGTCTATGTCACACCGGAGGGGATGACGGAGATTTCGGTGGTGATCGCAGGAGGCAGGAGTGCGCTGCGGATCGACCCGTGCAGTGACTTCTGTATGGTGTATCTTAAGGAATTGAAGTGGAACGGCACCGGCCTGACTGTGAAGGGCCGGCAGGTACAGGTCAACGGCTTCAAGGCAGGGGAGAATACTTACGTCTTTCCGACCAGGGACCCGAATATCACGGTTTCGCTGTCGGGTCTGCCGGGAGGAGAGAGGAATCTGCTGCAGGTGGTGATGGCGGTGACGAGACTGCCGGAGGAGACGGCAAAGCATATGCAGAAAAGGGGACTGTTTTAGCGTATGAGCAGAGGAGCAGAGCAGTATAACTGGGCCGCTTATTATGCGGCGGTTTATGAGAAGGCGCGCAAAGAGAATATCGTGCTGGCAGAGAGGATTGCCGACGCGGAGAGAAGACAGGCTGATCTGCAGGATAACCTGGACCGGATCTGTGCGACGCCGTTTTGGAAGATGACGGTGCCTTTCCGGCGGTTTCATGACAAGATCAGGGAGCGTCTGCAGCAGCATAGGGATAAGGACAGGTGTTCTGAGAAGAACGCCTGTCTTCTGCGTTATACGAAAGAGGTACAGCGGCAGAAACAGCCCTATCAGGAGTGGCTTCGTCAGGAGATGGAAGAAAATAACAGCCGATATGAAAAAGAGGCCGAAGACAGTCTGGCCGTCAGCGGATGGCAGGCGGTACGGGTGCCGGAATCCGAGATCATGCTGCTCACATACGGCGGAGGCCTGCTTTCTCCGGCTGTTTTCGAGAAAATTAAATCTTACTTTAACGAAAAGAAAACGTGTGTTATAGCCTATACGGATGAGGATTTTTACTGGGAAGAACTCTCACAGCGTATGCAGCCCTGGTTCAAGCCCTGCTATTCACCGGATACCCTGTTATCTTACAATTACTGGGGACATCTGGTGGCGGTACGGGAGAAGCTGCTGACGGAAGTGCTGAAGGAAGAAGGGGTGCGTAATCTGGCATATGAGAATATGTATGGCCGGAATGCGGAGGGCGCGGATTCGCTGGAGGTCAGGTTTTACAATCTGTGTCTGTATCTGGAAGAGGCGGTGATCCGGCACTGTGAGATGAAGGGAACGCCTGTTGCGGAAAGTATCTGCCATATTCCGGGAGTGTTTTTTCACAGGCCCTACGAGCCGGAGGCCAAAGAGCGGGAGAAGATCGCGGCGTGCGGGAGCGCACCGGAGCGGTTTCTTTTGGCGGAGCAGTGTCTTTGCCGGGAGCTGGAAGAGGGGCGTCATCTGACGGGCGCCGGAGCGGAATATGTGGCGGTACGGGAGGCGGCGCTGTACAGGCGCGGAAGAAGAGGCAGTCTGCAGGTGGGGCCGGAGCCGGATATTTACCATATCGTCTATGATACTTCGATATCCGGCCGGGATCGCTGCGCCCGCGCCCAGAGTGCCGAGGGGCATATCCACCCCCATCCTCTTGTGTCTGTGGTGATTCCCTCCAAAGATCATCCGGAAGTGCTGGAACAATGCCTGCGGTCTTTTCGGAAGAAGACGCTTTATGACTGCTATGAATGGATTGTGGTGGACAACGGCAGCAGCGGGGAAAACCGCGACCGGATAAAGAAGCTGCAGAAGGAATATAAATTCCTTTACTTATATGAAGAAATGCCTTTTAACTTTTCCAAAATGTGCAATATGGGCGTGGCGCGGGCACATGGGGACATGATCCTGCTGTTGAACGACGATATTGAGATCATCGAGAAAAACTGGCTGGGGCGTATGGTGGGGCAGGCGCTTCTGCCGCATGTGGGCGCGGTGGGAGCCAGGCTGTGGTATGCGGGCGGCAGACTGATCCAGCATGCGGGCATCACGAATCTGCAGATCGGCCCGTCCCATAAGCTGGTGACTTTTCAGGACGATCAGGATTATTATTACGGCCGCAGCCGTGTGGCTTATGATATGATCGGTGTGACGGCAGCCTGCCTGATGGTGACGAAGAAAAAATACGAGGAAGTGGGCGGTCTGGACGAAACCATGGCGGTTTCCTACAATGACGTGGACTTTTGTTTTAAACTGTGGGAGGCCGGCTATTACAATGTACTGCGCAACGATGTGGTGCTCTATCATCACGAATCCTTAAGCCGCGGTCTGGATGAGCATGATGAGAATAAGTGGGAGAGACTGCTGGCAGAGAAGCGAAATCTCTATGCCAGACATCCGCAGCTGGACGGCAAAGATCCTTTTTATCATGAAGCGCTTATTGACAATGCCTCTGATTACAGGTGTAATTATAAGTTCCCTTATGAGGATCCGCTGTATACGGTGGAGGTGAAGCCGCTGCAGGAAGCGGAGTTGCGGGGGATCAGGGAAGAGCGGCTTAAGCTGATGGTGGACCGGGCCGAGATGCAGCACAAGATTCACGAGGAGGAGCCGGATATCGTCTGGATCATGGGCTGGTGCTATGTGCCCGGGGAGGATAACGCCTTTTATGATAAAAAGATGCTGCTGCGGCGGGCGGACGGCCCCGGCTATACGGCAGTGCCTGCGGACTGGCATCGCAAGGATGTGGTGGAGAGTCTGCGGGGAGAGGAACATATCGAACTGGCAGGATTCGTACTGCGGGTTCTGAAAAAGGATCTGGAGGCCGGAAGCTATCGGATCGGGATGCTTTGTACGAACCAGGTGACGGGGGAAAAGGCGTTATCATGGAGTGAGAAGGAGATAGCGGTGCTTTAGATAACGGTGTATTGCCGGAGGCCGTGCGGCGGCATGGTTCAGTGACAGACTGGTGAGCGGATGATGTCCGGAAAGGAAACGTTATAATATGGAACAAAAGGAACAGGCCAGAATGACGGAGGAAGAGGCCCTGCGGTTTTACCGGGACGCTTATATGCGGGAGCAGAAGAAGAACCGTTTCTTAAGCGGCAGGCTGGCGGACGAGGAATATAAGAACAGGGAGCTGGAAAAGAAGCTGGCGGATATCAAGGGGACGCTTCTGTGGCGTCTGTCCAAACCGCTGCGGAGCCTTGTGCACTGGGCACACCGCACGAAGGAGCGGGTGGACCGGTACGGGGATCTGAAAGGGATCCTGCGCAAGTTAAATGCCAAGGGAATCGAGCGGAAGGCTCGGACACAGCATGGAACGGCCAGTTTTCCGAGCGCAGAGGAGGCCGGACGGCAGCGGCAGACGAAATTTGACAGGAATGTCAGGTTTAGTATTTTAATGCCGCTGTATAATACACCGGAGAAATTCTTAAGGCAGGCCGTGGAGTCTGTGACGGCTCAGACGTATCCGGGATGGGAGCTGTGCCTGGCGGACGGTTCCGACGCAGAACATGATGAGGTAGGGCAGATCTGTAAGGAATATGCGGCGAAAGATGCACGGATACGATACCGGAAACTGGTTAAGAACGAGGGGATTTCCGGCAATACCAATGCCTGTCTGGATATGGCTACCGGTGATTACATTGCCCTGTTTGACCACGACGATGTGCTGCATCCCAGTGTGCTTTATGAATATATGAAAGTGATTTGTGAAAAGGGAGCCGACTATATTTACTGCGATGAGACTACTTTTCAGGGCAATAAGACCATCGACGACATGATCACCCTGCATTTTAAACCGGATTTTGCGCCGGATAATCTGCGGGCGAATAATTACATCTGTCATTTCAGCGCTTTTGACAGAAAACTGCTGGAATGTATGCCTCTGTTCCGATCGGAATTCGACGGCAGTCAGGACCACGACATGATCCTGCGGCTGACCGCGAAGGCCAGATGTGTGGTGCATGTGCCGAAGCTGCTCTATTACTGGCGCTCTCATGCGGGCAGCGTGGCGTCGGATATAAATGCCAAGAGTTACGCGATCGAGGCGGCCAGAGGCGCGGTGGCGGCCAGCTTAAGACAGCAGGGATTTGACAATTTCGAGATCACCTCAACCAAGGCTTTTGAGACCATTTTCCGGATCAAGTATGAGATTCTGGGAAATCCGATGGTGAGTATCGTGATCGCCAACAAGGATCATCTGGAGGATCTGCAGCGGTGCATCACTTCGATCATGGACAAGAGCACCTATGACAATTATGAGATCATCGTGGTGGAGAACAACAGCACCAGCGATGAGATCTATGAATATTATAAGAAGATACAGGAACATGCCAATATCAGGGTGATCACTTACGAGGGTGAATTTAACTATTCAAGGATCAATAATCTGGGGGCAGCGCAGGCGCAGGGCGAGTATATCCTGCTGCTCAACAACGACACGAAGGTGATCACGCTGGACTGGATCGAAGAGCTGCTCATGTATGCGCAGCGCAAAGATGTGGGCGCGGTGGGCGCAAAGCTCTACTATGAGGACAAGACGATCCAGCATGCAGGCGTGGTGCTGGGCCTGGGCGCACACAGGACGGCGGGACACAGCCATTACCGTGTCAGCAGCAACAATCTGGGTTATATGGGAAGACTCTGTTATGCACAGAACGTGATGGCGGTGACGGGCGCCTGCCTGATGATGAAAAAGGCGCTGTTTACAGAGCTTGGCGGGCTGGACGAGAGTTTTGCCGTCTCCCTGAACGATGTGGATCTGTGCGTTAGGGCATGGAAGGCCGGCTATGTCAATGTGTTTACGCCTTTTGCGGAGCTGTACCATTTCGAGTCCATTTCCCGCGGTCTGGATAATACCGGGGAGAAAGCCGCGCGGTATGACAGGGAGTCTGAGGCATTCCGGACGAAGTGGAAGGAAGTGCTGGAGACGGGAGATCCGTATTATAATGTGAACTTCTCGCTGGATCGGAGTGATTTTGCGTTGAAGATTTAAAGAGACAGGGCCGGGATGCGCTTCGGGAGATGGAGCATTCCGGCCCTGTCTGCACAGGGGCAACAGGGGCTATTGTCTGCCCGACATTGGAAGTGCAATATCAATTTGCTGCGGGATAGATTTCCAAAAGAGGTTTACTGATAGAACAACCTTGTGTTAAAATATAGATGTTGATTTATTTGTGTAGGAGCGTAAAAACAAGAACGGGAACGCTTCGGAAATGGAGGAAAACATGGGATATCAGGAACAGTTTAATTTTTGGGTGGAGGACTCTTATTTCGACGATGCGACGAAGCAGGAGCTTCTGGCGATCAGGAATGACGAGAAAGAGATTGAAGAGCGTTTTTACAAGGATCTTGAGTTCGGAACAGGCGGTCTGCGCGGTGTGATCGGCGCGGGCACGAACCGCATGAACATCTACACGGTTCGGAAAGCAACCCAGGGACTTGCGAATTACATAAAGAAACAGGGCGGCGAAGAGAAGGGTGTTGCGATCGCTTACGATTCCAGAAGGATGTCTCCCGAATTTGCGGACGAGGCGGCGCTTTGTCTGGCGGCCAACGGGATCAGGGCTTATGTGTTTGATGCACTGCGTCCCACACCGGAACTGTCCTTTGCACTGCGAGAGCTGGGCTGTATCTCCGGTATCGTGATCACGGCCAGTCATAACCCGCCGGAGTACAACGGTTACAAGTGTTATTGGGAGGATGGCGCGCAGGTTGCGGCTCCCAGAGACAAGGAGATCATCACGGAAGTGAACAATGTGACCGACTACCATGCGGTGAAGACGATGGACAAGGAGGAGGCGATGAAAGCCGGCCTCTATGTGGTGATCGGCAAAGAAATCGACGACAAGTACATGGTTGAGTTGAAGAAGCAGATCATCCATCCGGAAGTGATTCAGGAGATGGCTGAGGATATGAAGATCGTTTACTCTCCGTTCAACGGCACGGGTAATGTACCGGTAAGAAGAATCCTTTCCGAGCTTGGCTTCAAGAATGTGTTCGTAGTGCCCGAGCAGGAGATGCCGGATCCCGACTTTACCACCCTGGATTATCCGAATCCGGAAGATCCCAAGGCATTTACACTGGCGCTCAAGCTGGCGAAGGAGAAGAATGCCGATATCGTGCTGGCGACAGACCCGGATGCGGACAGACTGGGTATCTATGCACTGGATACGAAGTCCGGCGAGTATGTGCCTTTTACCGGTAATATGTCCGGTATGCTGATCGCGGAGTATATCCTGAGAGAGCGGACGGCTACCGGTAAGATGCCTGAGAATCCGGCTCTCGTGACCACCATCGTGACCACAAATATGGCCCGTGCCATTGCCGATGATTATAAAGTGAAGTTTATCGAAGTGCTGACAGGCTTTAAATATATCGGTGAACAGATCAAGCTGTTTGAGCAGAACGGTTCCAACAACTACGTATTCGGTCTGGAGGAGAGCTACGGCTGTCTGGCAGGCACCCATGCGAGAGATAAGGACGCCATCGTTGCGGTTATGTGCCTGTGCGAGATGGCGGCATGGTGCAAGAAGAACGGTAAGACCGTATGGGATCAGATGATCACCTTATATGAGAAGTACGGCTACTTCAAAGAGAGCCAGTATGCGATCACCATGAAGGGAATCGACGGCGCGAAGCAGATCGCGGAGATCA
>CAIGRU010000426.1_pt1 | contig 30069 bp, 23 predicted proteins | sample 7351341 | NCBI WGS metagenome assembly CAIGRU01
CTGGGCTGGCTGCTGGGCATGGTGCTGGTTCCTGTGCTGATGGGACGGCTGGAGGGCAAGGCTGTGGTTTCCTCCCACCCTGTGATCTTCCTTGGCTCCGCCCTTTTTGCATGGCTGACGGTTACAATCTCCTGCCTGCGTCCGGCAAGGCTGGCCGGTAAGGTTTCTCCCATAGAAGCGCTGCGGATGAGCGATGCCGCCACCGCAAGCACGAAGAAAAGCAAACGCACCCGGAACGGCGCTTCCGTTACCGGAATGGCCTGGGCGAATCTTGGGCGGAACAAAAAGCGGACAGTCACCGTGATCTGCTCTCTGACCCTGGGGCTGGTTCTGCTCAGCTGTTTCTACGCGAAGAATGCGGCTTTTGATATGGAGAAGTACCTGTCTGAGCTGACGATCAGTGACTTCCGGCTGGACGACAGCAGCAGCGCAGACTATATTGGCGGATATGACCCTCATGGCTCCACCCTGAATGCCGAGCTGGTGGCATCCGTGGAAGGATTGGCCGGCCTGGAAGCCATTGGCCATCAATATTCTCATCAGTTTGAACTGACGCTGGACGATGAGACCGTGCAGAATATCGCCGCCTTCTATACACAGGAAATGCTGGACGATTGGGCGACTTACGACCCCTCCGGCCCTGCTCAGATAAAAAACGCCATGGAGACCCGTGAAGCAATCGGCGTACTGTACGGAATGGACGGCATCCCTCTGGATGCGATTACCCAGGACAGGTACCTGCTCTCCGGAAGCTATGATGCGGAAGAATTTGCCGGCGGCGACTATGTGTTGGCCATTGGGCCTGCCATAGATTCCACAGACCCGGAGAGAAAGCCTGTATTGCCCGTCCCTGCCGTGGGAAGCAGCATTGCGCTTGAAAATCGCACCTACACGGTAATGGCCATTGTATATCCGCTACAGTCTGTGGAGGAAGGCGCTTATGAAGGCGGCGTACAGAATCGGCACTCCATGAGCTTTATTATCCCAGCTTCGGCATTCCGGCAGCAGTGGCCGGAGAATACCCTGCGGAGACTGTTCTTCCATGTGGAGGACGAACACATCCCCGCGGCACAGGAGATGCTGGATGCATATACCAAGACCATTGACACCAGCCTGCCCGTGACATCCCGCAAAACCATGACACAGCAGTATGAGGCGGAAACGCGGGCGTCGGCAGTCATGGGAAATACCATCAGCGTGATCATTGCCCTGGTGGGCGTGCTCAACTTTATCAATTCCATGGTCACGGCCATTGTTTCCCGCAAAAAAGAGTTTGCCATGATTCAGTCCGTGGGCATGACCAAGCGCCAGCTGCGGAAGATGCTGATTTGCGAGGGGCTGGATTACGCGGCGATCACGCTGATTGTTTCTTATCTTGTCAGCGCCCTGGCCGTTGGAATCGGTGTCCGCGCCATGACAGCCAACGAGTTCAGCACCTTCCATTTTACCCTGATGCCGCTGATGATCTGCACCCCTGTCCTCCTGGCTTTTGCGGTGCTTATCCCGTTCCTCTGCTTCAAGAATCTGGAAAAGCAGAGCATTGTTGAGCGGTTGAGAACAGAATAAGCAGAATGCTCTGGCGGACGACGGCAAAAGAAAAACGTACACGCTCTAACGGGTGCAAGGCCCTAATCCGTCCGGCAGTGGAAAGGACATAGCCAAAGGCAAGAATGCCCATCGTAAAGAAAATGTCGCAAAGGATTATACTTTGCGACATTTTCGGCGGGAGCGCATAAAAAGGGGATTCCTGATTGGGCTGACTGTATGGCTGACTGCCTGCTGACTGCTTTGACGATAAAACCGAAATTGTCTTTTGCCAATGTAAATATTGCAAAACATGCAAAAGTCTAGTATAATAGACATTAATTCAGAAACAGAGAGGGCGTATGTCGCAAAGTATAATCTTTTGCGGCATCAAGGGGGGATATTTTCCGTGTATACTGCGATTCAGGAGATGAGAGACGAGCGTGGGGAAAGGCTTATTATGCATAGTCCCAATATTGTTAACATGTGTATTGATTCGTACGACGGGGAAAAGCAGTGCGGGAGGCTATATCATCAGTATACGGGGCATACGGTTTTGTTTTCCACATTATTTGAGGCATTGGACAGGATGGAGCGGCTGTACGACGAACTGCAGTTTCCGCAGGCATCCACCGACATCCGGCGTTTTCAGGAAGATGAGGAAACCGGGGAAAACGGAAAGCGGTGTGTGGGACGGCCGGGAATAACGGAAACCTTTGACAGGGTAATCGGGCATAGGGGAGAAGATGCCACCTTCATTATCCGTGTGCAGTACCGGCAGTATTCCAGCTGGCAGGGCGAGGTAACCTGGATGGACGGGAAGCGCAGAAGGCCCTTCAGGAGTGTACTGGAGTTAGCCAGGCTCATCGACAAGGCAATGAATGTTTCGGGAAAGGAAGAGCCGGAATCAGGAAAGCGGTTTTCTGCTGTGCAGGCAGGGAAGCAGGAGGGAAAATGGAGCCGGGACGGAAGCGCTTTCCGCGGTATATGAGGATGGAAAATAGGAGAGTTGTTTATTTTGGGCTTCTGGGCGCGTTTTCCTATGGAAATGCAGAGGATAACAGCAAAAATGGGGCGGCAATGGGGCGGGTAGGCAAGAAGGCGCTTTCCGTTCTGCAGTATTTGATTGTAAACCATGTGCGGACCGTGTCGGCGGAAGAGCTGATTGAGCAGTTCTGGACGGAAAACAACAGTGCCGACCCCTCAAATGCGCTGCGAAATATGCTGTACAAAATCAGGAATCTGCTCAAAAACATGTTTTCGGAACAGGATAATCTGCTGCTGACGCTGCCGGAGGGGTATGCCTGGAAGGAGGATGTGCAGCTGGTGCTGGACACGGAGCAGTTTGAGGGGCTGTGCCTGGAGGCGGGGAAGAAGGAGGGGGACGAGTACTGCGAAATGCTCCGAAAGATGATTTCGCTTTATAAAGGGGAGTTCCTGCCGGGGAATGACAGCGAATGGACGAGGGCGCCGAGACAATACTACCGGACGCTCTATTTGGATGCCTGTAAGGCAATTCTTCCGCTTCTATATAAAAAGGAGCAGTGGATGGAGATTGTCAGTATCTGCAATCAGGCTTACGGGGTGGATTTCGGAATTGAAGATTTTACCGCGTATCAGATGCAGGCACTGATTGCTCTGGGACAGCCGGAACAGGCAACGGAAAAATACGAAGCCTTCCGGGGCAGGATGCTTCAGGAATTTGAGATGCCTCCTACGGAGCGAATTGAGCAGATTTATACTTTGGCGGCCAGCCTTAGAAAAAACGGGCTGGAAGAACAGGATATTTTCAGGATGGTATGTGAGGAGGATTCGGATCCACGGGCTTTTTTCTGTACTTTTTCGGTATTTCAGAATATTGTGGCGCTGGAGAGAAGACATCTGGCGCGTTCCGGTACAGATTCCACGCTGGTTATCGTCAGCTTGGGCAAAGAAGCGGTTCCTACCACGGATGCCAGGCGTCTGGAGCGGATTCTGCTGGAAAAGCTCAGGGCGGGAGATCCGGTTGCGCGCCTGGAAGCCAGATCCTACATCCTGATGCTGACGGGGGCGGACCTGGAAAACGCACAGATTGTGGCAGGCCGGATTGACTGTGCATTTCACAAAACATACCGACATTCAAGGGCAAATCTCACTTTTCGCATGACATCACTGAAACCCGGGACGGGGGGGCAGGAAACCGACTGCCGATGACAAGGTATTTTTTATGCCTGCCGACGCAGGTATTACTGTATGCAAGCAAAGGAAGGCATCTGCTGCTGGCAGGTGTCTTCCGGAATTGCCGATGGCCGAGCGGCCTGTTCATATACGCGATGTGTAACCGCAACTTTGGTAAGGGGCGGTTATTTTTGTGCCCATATCAGCCAGCCGGAAAAAATACAAATTGGTGCCGTATTTTCCATAAAAAATAACAGACAGCTAACAGCCGCCTGTTAGGATGAAGTCATAAAAGGAGAGAGGTGGCGTTATGATGCTTCGAGGGAGAATGATTCCCTGCCAGAGTCGGGAGGCAGTCGTCACGGTACTGTCTTATAGGAACGGCATCATGGACGGCTACCTGCAGCATCCCAGGCTGGACGGAAAAGAAAAAATACAAAGCCTGTCTCAGATGCTCCTGCTGCTGAACGGGCTGGCTGATCTGGAGAACTGTCCCAACCCGTCGCTGCCCTTGGTTCCCTGGGAATGCAGCGATAACGAAAGCTGTTCGGTCTTCCGGATACAGATACTCTTTCGGGAGCATTATACCTGGCAGGGGAAGCTGGTCTGGCAGAATGAAAATCAGGAGACCGTATTTCACAGTGCGATCGAGTTGATGGAGATGCTGGATGAGATTCTGGGAGAATAGACATACATAAAGATAATCGAGATATGATAAATTTCCGGGAACGAGGCTTGGTATGACGGAGAAAGAATTAAGAAAGCTGCGCAGACACGACCTCCTGGAACTGCTGGTAGAGCAGAGCAGGGAGGCGGTGAGACTGAATGCGGCACTGCGGGAGAAGGAAGAAGAGTTGACGGAAGCCCTGGAAAGCAACGGGCGCATTAAGGATAAGCTGGATGAAAAGGACGCCCAGATTGAGAAACTGAAGGGCCGACTGGACGAGAAAGATGCGGAGATGGCAGAGACGGCGGCGGGTAGTGAGGAGCAGCTGAGCAGCCTGAAAGGGAAGCTGGACGGGAAGGATGCCCTGATTGAGAAGCTGAAGGGACGTCTGGATGAAAAGGACGCACAGCTGGCGGAGGAGTCCGCACGCTGGGAAGAAAATTTCAGCCGCCTGAAAGAAAAACTGGATGCAAAGGATGCCCTGATTGAGAAACTGCGTGCCCAGGGGGATCGCAGGGATGAGAAGATAGAGAGACTTGAGGCAGAGACAGAACGGCTCCGCTCCGATAAATGGAAGGAAATGATACAGAACGGAATGCCGTCAGAACTCCTTACGAAGCTGAAGGATTTATTATGAAAGCGGGGAATCTGACTCCGTTTTCGATGGAAAATCAGATGATACAGAGGTTTGCACATGAGTGAGGAGAAAAGAAGGGAATTGCCGGAGCTGGAACTGCTTGAGGCGGAGCTGGAGCGGGAACGGTATAAGAAAAAGTACGGAAATGTTCTCAGAAGCACAGCATTTTCCCTGGTGGTGGTTGCGGCGGTTGCGGTACTGATAGCGGTGCTGTTGCTCCCGGTACTGCAAATCAGCGGAACTTCCATGACGGATTCACTGCAGGATGAGGACATCGTGGTGGCGCTGAACAGTTCCGGATATGAGACAGGTGATATCATCGCTTTCTACTATAATAATAATATCCTTGTAAAACGGGTAATTGCTGCGGCGGGTGACTGGGTGGACATCGATGAAGCGGGAAATGTCTACGTAAACGAGGAACTGCTGGAGGAACCTTATGTGACGGATAAAGCACTGGGGGATTGCAACATCACATTGCCCTACCAGGTGCCGGAGGGAAGATGCTTTGTGATGGGAGATCACAGGGCAACAAGCATAGACAGCCGCAATACGGCAGTGGGATGCGTCAGCAATGACATGGTAATCGGAAAAATACTGATCCGGGTCTGGCCATTGGAAGAATTCGGAATCGTGAAGTGATAAATACCGGTAGAAGGAAGGAGACGGCATTATGAAGGTTGATTTTTTATCACAGGCAGCAAAACACCTGAAGGAACAGAAACAGTACAGACGCCGTGCAGTGGTTTTTCTGTGTCTGGCTGTGATAGTCGGCTATGGAACGGTTATGGCGCTGAAGCTGTACGGCCAGGCAATGACGCATAAGATGGAAGTGCTTGACTGCCAGTACGCAGTGCATGCGCATACAGACGAGTGCTATGAGACGGATGAAGAGGGGAATCCGGGGACGGAACCTGTCTGCGGCTATGCGGAGTATGTCCTCCATATTCATAACGACACCTGTTATGACAAGGACGGGAATACGGTCTGCACCCTGGAGGAGCATGAACCTCATGAACATACGGAAGAATGTTTCGTGACGGAGAGGATCCTGGTATGCGGCGAAGAGGCGGAAGCGGACAATGCGGCAGGCGCGGAAGATATGGCAGGCAGCACACCGCAGCCGGGAGAAACTGCAGACGGCACGGAAGCGTCGGGAGACGGGGCAGAGGGTACGGAAGCATCGGGAGACGGAGCGGACGGTACGGGAGCATCGGAAGACACATCAGGCAGTCAGGAGCAGCCGGGTGAGAACGGCGACAACCCCGCAGGAAATACAGGGGAAGCATCCGGCGCAGCGGCACCTGAAAATACGGAAACCCCTGACAGTGCGGCGGAACCTACGCCGGAGCCTGAAGGCGGCGCGGAATCCAGAGAGGATGAAATTGTCTGCGGGAAGGAAGCTCATAGTCATAATGAGAACTGCTATGAAAACGCATTGAACTGCGGCTATGAGGAAGAGCATACCCACAATGCCGACTGCATCGCGCATGAACTCAGCTGCGGGGCAGCGGAGCATGTACATGGTGAGGAATGCCATGACGCAGACGGAAATGTAGTCTGTACTATGGAGGAACATAGTCATACGGACAGCTGTTATAACGATTCCTACACATGCGGCAAGGAAGAACACATGCATTCGGCGTCCTGCAATGTACAGAATCTGATTTGCGGGATGGAAGAGCATGCACATGAGGATGCATGTCACGCATCGGCAGGCGGGCCTGTAGAATTGTCCGAGACCGGGACAGGTACGGAAGCGGACGGCACGGAGGCGGGAAGTACGGCATCAGGGGAAACTGGCATGCCGGAGGAGGCTGGCGCACCTGAGGAATCGGCGGCACCGGAAGAAGGCAGGACAACAGGGCATGTCCACACAGATGCCTGCTATATGGAAGTAACCATTCCGGTATGCGGAGAACAGGAGTTCCACATCCATGATGACAGCTGCTATACAGAGGAATGTTTTGACGGGGAAGGCAACCTGATTGAAGGCAGCCGGGTATCCTGCGGGATGCTTCAGCTGGAAGAACATACACATGGCGAAGCGTGCATTAAGACGGTGGAGCTGACGCCGGAGGAAGTGGCGGCGCTGAACAACGGGGCAAAGCTTCACATCCATGAGGACAGCTGTTACGACGAGGAAGGCATTCTGATATGCGGCCATGAAGCTACGCATATCCATGTGCTGGAATGCTATGATGAGGCAGGGGAACTGATTTGCGGTTACGGAACGGCTTCCCATGTGCATGAGGATAAGTGCTATGATGCGGCCGGAGGCCTGATTTGCGGCTATGAAACCGCAACCCATGTCCATGAAGACAGCTGTTACGATGCGGAAGGAAATCGGCACTGCGGCTATGACACGGCAGCCCACGGGCATGAGGCGGGATGCTATGATGCGGAAGGCAGCCTGGTCTGCGGTTATGAGACGGCAAGCCATCCCCATGAAGCGGATTGCTATGACCGGGAGGGGAACCTGACCTGCGGTTACGAAACCGCAACCCACATTCATGAAGATAAGTGCTATGACGAAGAAGGCAATCTGATCTGCGGCTACGAAGCGGCATCTCATCTTCACAGGGAGAACTGCTACGATGAGGAAGGCAATCTGGTCTGCGGCTACGAGACGGCAAAGCATTTTCATGAGGACAGCTGCTATGACGAAGAAGGCAATCTGATCTGCGGCTACGAGGATGCCAAAGAACATGAACATGACGGCAGATGTTATGATGAGGAAGGCAATCTGATCTGCGGCAAAGAGGCGAAGGATCATGAACATGCCGTACACTGCTATGATAAGGAAGGCAACCTGGTATGTGGTTATGAAGGCGTCAGGGACCATGAACACGACAGCAGATGCTATGATGCGGAAGGCAGCCTGCTCTGTGGTTTCGAAGGTGCCAGGGAACATGAACATGACGGAACATGCAGGGATGGGGAAGGCAATCTGACCTGTGGCTATGAGAATTGCAGCATCCATGAACACGATGCAGGATGCTATGACATCTATGATGCGTTGATCTGCGGTTATGAAGGTGCGGAAAACCATGTGCATACCGAGAACTGCTATAACGAAGAGGGAAATCTGGCCTGCGGGTATGAAGTTCCGGATGAATATGCCAACAGCAAGATTTTCAAAGGCAACGGGTATACCGTCATAGCAAAATACAACGATGACGCACAGCTTCCGGAAGAAGCCAGATTCATAGCGGAAGAGATTACGGCGGACAGCGATAAGGAACATTACGAGCGCCGTGAGACGGAATACCGTGAGATGACGGACAATGAAGAAGCTTCCATAAGGGCGCTGCTGAAAATAGGCTTCTATATAGAAAGCGAAGATGGCCTGACGGAAGTGGAACCTGCCGCACCGGTGATTGTGTCAGTGCAGTTCCTGGACGAAGACGGTCTGCCCGAGGGAAGCCCGGTGACGGTGGTACACTTTGCAAAAGAAGGTACTGAGGTGCTGGACGGCGGCAGTGCGGTTGACAACAGCACGACTTTCGAGATGGGCAGTTTCTCCGAGATTGCCATCGGGTATATTGAAAAGGAAGATCCAAGAGGGGTAAACACAGCGGGAGATGGAACCATACGGCTCCATCTCGCCGATTCTTTCGAGTATAAAGACAGTGCGTTTCAGATTATTTTCCATGTAGAAGGCGAAGCCATTCTGCCGAAGGGGACGGTGGTCCGGAGGAATCCGCAGAAAAATTCCCAGGACATCCGGCCCGGTGAAGGCGGAGCCGCCGACGAAGCGGCTGGTGCGGAAGGGGCGGAGGCAGATTCCGAAGAGATAACAGAGGAGGAAACATCGGCAGAGGGAGAAGAAATACCGGAAGGGGATGTTTCCGCAGACGTCGAAGAGACCACAGAAGCAGACGCATCCGAAGAGACCGAAGATGAGGCAGTAACGGACAATGAGGAAGAGTCGGAAGCTGAAGGGGAATTCGACACAGCAGTACCCGGTGAGGAGATTCCGGCGGAAGGCGAAGGTGAGTCGGAAGAAAACGGCAGCTATGTCGATATCCGGAAACTGAAGTTCAAGGTAGAGCGGCTGAGCAGCGAATCCGAAGAGTACAGGGCGTTTCTGGAGCATACGCTCTCCGGCACCGGAATCGACGAATTGTACCGGATGCAGGTACTGAATTACTCCCTGACCTACGAGGGTGAAGAACTGGACTTGTCGGAATGTAAAGTGACCGTGGAAATCCGTCCTGCCCGGGAGCTGCAGGAGGCCATGGGGCAGTCTGTTACGGACGGGGTAGACTATCTGCTGAATACGGAGGGGGAAACGAGTCCGGATGAAGTGGAGTATGTTCCGGACGCCGTGTCTTACAGCACAGAGTTCCCCGGGGAAGACGTCAGCGCAGGGGACGCGGAGACAGGAGCGGAAGCTGAAGAAGGGGAGGAAATGCCCTTTGAGGAAAACGGAGCGGGACAGGACGAAGAAAGCACTTCGGAGCAGACGGAAGCTGTGCCTCAGTCCGGCACAGAAGGCGCCAATCCGGCGGTGGGAAACGGTACCGATGCGATTTCCCTGACGGTTATGACAATGGCACAGGACGGTCCCGCAGATTTGGATCAGGTGGATTTTGACGGGACAGAAGATGTCGTGCTGGAGGCGGAGCTGACGGGAAGCCAGATATTTGCCGCGTCGGCTACAGGGTATCCAAATCCCAAATACACCGTACAGTACTATGCGAATCTGGAAAAGGTGGCTTTCAATGATGAGACATTAAAGGAAAACATCGACGCTAAAAATACAAACGAACTGCCTGTCATTGATACGGATGGCGGCAAGCTGCCAAAGAACGGAGGGGGAAAAGATAATTCACCCAATGAGAATGCGATTCGCAAACTGTACGTAGATACGAAAACCGGCAAGCTCAAAACAACAACGGAACTGACAGAGGTATATGCAGGCCGGAATTATGAATACCATAAGGCGCCCACGATTAATTATATCAATGCATTGATTGAAAATACCAGCTATGAACTGAAGGAACTGTGGGTTTTAAAGGAGGGAAAGGATCCGAAAAGTACAGCGGAAGGCGACTGGGATATATATCAATACAATGAAAAACTGCATTTTACGAATCGTGAGGTGTCAGGGGGAGTTGAAGGCAGTGAAACATATGTTTATATAAAGGATGGCAATACTCTCCGCCTGGTGTATGACACTACGACGAAGGAAAAAGATTTCCAGGCCGCATTTTATGATTATGACATCGGCGACGGGAAAATCTATGCGCAGCAGTCAGATGCCCAGAATGGGAATAATGGAAAACCCACAAGCACCCAGGGCACAGGCACATGGTATATGAGAACCGGACAGCAGGGAATCAACAGCCCCGGAAACTATACCAAACCCGGTGTAAAGTTTGCCTTCGGAAACGCCAATACCGGTTCCGGGCTGCAGCATGAACAGTGGAACGGGAATCTGCTGAATAAGAACAACACTACCCAGGGCGGTCATCCGACAGTCATCGGCAGCTATAAAGGCTGTACTTTTGGCCTTGCAGCCAGCCTGGTAAACGGTAAGATTCAATATGCCGACGGCGTTATCGTGCCTAATCTCTTTAATGATGGGGCTGCTACCGGAAAGACGGCATATGACAACAATGAATATTCGCTGAAGTTTAACCGTGTGGGCGACACACATACCTTAACGGCAGTCAACGGTACAAAAACCGGCAACCTGGACTCTTTCAACCATCCCAGCCCCAATAAAGATACGGTACACAATCACATCTGGACCAACAATTTCTGGCCCATGGATTTTGCCGACTCTTACGGAACAAACGGACATGATATGAAGTTCGGTGATTATGGCAGGCGGACAAATTATAAGTTTGCCGGTCAGGCAGGCAGCAGCGGCGGAAGCGCGACAGCAACCGGAGACTTTCCGTGGAGTGACGACGGAAAGGACCATAACAGCTATTTCGGTATGCATTATAAGGTTGAGTTTGACCTGGTAGCCGATTATACAGGACCCCTGGAGTACTATTTCTTCGGAGACGATGACATGTGGGTTTTCCTGGGAAATGGGGACGGAAACGGCAAACTGGTCTGTGATATCGGCGGCGTACATTCCTCTGTAGGCGAGTATCTTAACCTCTGGGATTATATTGACAAAGAGAAAGAAAAGATACATCGGCACGACGAGAAGGTATGTTATGGAAATGGCATAGATCAAGCTGCTACCTGCGGCTACGTGGACAGCAAAAAGTTCACCCTGAATTTCTTCTATACCGAGCGCGGTGAGTCCGGATCTACCTGTTGGATGCAGTTCACATTACCGTCGGTTTCTTCCCTGACACCGGAAACTACTGACAGTGATTACGGACATTTAAGGGTGGAGAAGGATGTAATGGTACGTGTGGACGGAGAAGACTACTCTCCGGAGGAGGTTTTCGGTGAAGAGGCGGAGCAGACCCAAATTTTGAGGGAGAAAGAGTTTAAATTCAAGCTTACGCTGCAGGGACCAAACGGCAGCAGCCTGAAAGATGATTACGCTTATGTAAAGTATGACAGAAACGGAAATGTCGTATCCGACGGCGGAGGCATCCTTGCCTGGGAGACAATTGCCAACGGAGAAGAATTCACCTTAAAGGACGGGGAATATATCCGGATACAGTATCTGCCCAAAGGTGCCAAATACACGGTAACAGAGTTGGATGATACAGGAATTGAAGGCGTCGTATACGAGGGAACAGTTACGGAACATAGAGAGAGTGAGGGGAGTACTGATCCCAAGGTAGGAAATGATAAGAAGGTAGAAGGTTTTGTGCCGGAAAATGGTACCGGTGAAATCAGATATATCAATATATATTCTACCTATACACTTCCCGAGACGGGCGGTTCCGGTAAAAATTTATATACAATAGCAGGCGGCATAGTTCTATTGCTTGGCGCAGGCTTTCTGTATAAAAAGAAATTCAGAGAAAGGAGGGCATAGGGAGTCTCTTTAATCTGAAAAATGTAACTTTGTGGGTTCACACAAAATCGTTTCAAACAAAGAAAAATAATCAAAGGAGGGTAAGTTATGAAACGAATTAAGAAGATTGCCAGTTTGCTGCTGGCAATGATGATGGTTCTCAGCATGGGACTTACGGCTTTTGCAGCGGAACTCCCTGGTGACGGGACAACAACAGAGTCGGGTGAGACAACAGGGTCGGACGAGACAACAGCACCAACAGCAGAGCCGACAACAGAGCCGGGCGAAACGGCAGATCCAACAACGGCACCGGATGCAACGTCTGGTCCGACAACGGATGCAACGCCTAGTCCGACTCCGGTTACACATACCTATGAGATTTATCAGATATTTACCGGTGATTATGCCGAAGTTGATGGTAAAGGCATTCTCTCCAATATTGTATGGGGAGCAAACGGTACAGGTACAGTAGGAGACAAGGTTGACAAGGCGACTCTGGATGCACTGGAAGCGGTTGCAGGGACCGATAAGACAGATACAGATCGCCTGGAAGTGATTAAAGGGTATGCAAACCTTGATTCCAAGCCGTTTCTGTCGGGTGAAGACACAACATATTCTGATGTTCCGGCAGGATATTATCTGATTAAGGACAAAGACGGGTCCTTGAATGGCACAAATGAAGCATATACGCTTTATGTAGCTACGGTGGTTAATAATAAGCTGACTATTACACCGAAGACAGGAATTCCCACACCTGACAAGAAGATCGTTGAAGGAAATGATAAGGTATCTACAAACGAGGCATCCATCGGCGACGAAGTGAATTATGAGATTACCGGTACTATGCCCAGCAACATTGATGCTTATAAGACCTACTATTATATGTTTACAGATACTCTGAGCAAGGGCCTGACATATAAAGAAAACAGCATTAAAGTTACTGTAAATGGTGTGGATGTTACCAGCTATTTTTACAAAGGGGTAGGAACGGATAATGAGACCACAGGGACTACAATTGAAGTAGGCATCCTGGACCTGAAGGCATTAAGCCTGCTGAAAGACCCAAAACCTGTTGTGGGACCAATTACAGCAGAGACCAAGGTTGTATTGACATATACGGCAACCCTGAACGAGAATGCAGTAATCGCCGGTGACGGCAACCCCAATGATGTTAAGCTGTCCTATTCCAACAACCCGAACAATAGCGGTAACGGTTCAACGGAACCTCCTGAGAATCCGAATAAGCCGACACCCACTCATCCTACAGGAGAATCTCCGAAGATTGAGGTTGTTACTTATACTACCGAGCTGACCATTTTGAAGACAGATGAAGATAACAAATTCCTTCCCGGAGTTGAGTTTACCTTAACCGGTAATGGTGTGAACATCGTATTGGTTACAGAGGAAACCTTTACAAAAGCGGCAGACGGTGAGTACTGGAAATTAAAAGACGGAACCTATACCACAACCGCACCTACAGTAGCCGATGACGAGACGGACAATACTGCGGATTATGACAGCGTTGATACCAAGTATACGAAGACGGTAGGAGTGGTTGCTAAAGGCAATGGAAAGACCGAGACAGATGTTGTGGGCACCGTTCAGGCAGATGGTACTGTAACTTTTTCAGGACTTGGCGCGGGCGAGTACACCATTACAGAGACCAAGACGCTTCCCGGATACAATACCATTGAGCCGATCGTCTTTACGCTTACTTTTAATGCCGAGACCAAGACATTTGTTTCCGACAATGCAAGTGTAACGGTTGGTGAAGACAATATGCTTGATACCTCCATTGTCAACCAGAAGGGATCTCTTCTTCCTTCCACCGGCGGTATCGGTACTACCATTTTCTACGTAGTAGGCGCTATCCTTGTAATCGGAGCCGGCATCCTGCTGGTTGCGAAAAAGCGCATGAGTTCTAAATAAAGTCGACAGGTTTCGGAAAAGGGTTTTCCGGGAACCTGGTGGACGGAGAAGTATTTTGCCGGGGATGGGATATCCCTTCCCTGGCTTTACCGCACGTAGCTGACACCTTCCCGTGGTGTGCGGTGAGCAACGGAGCGGGTGCGTGAACGCATCCCGGAATCCGGCCAACGTCAGCAGGCGGCGGAGCCGTTGGGGCTTAAGATACCGCCATAAAACATACTGTGGGGAAACCTATGAAAAAGAAAGTAGTAAAGAAAGAGAAGCAGCGCAAAAGAAAAGGCGCCTCGATTTCAACGATTGTGCTGGTCGTAATACTGTTGGCAGGTGTGGGAATTTTCCTATATCCCTCCGTCAGCGACTGGTGGAATTCCATGCATGCAACAAAAGCGATTGCAGGTTATGTGAGTGCGGTGGAAGATTTGTCGGGACAGGAACGGGAAGACATGCTGGAAGCGGCAAGGCAGTATAATACCAGGCTTCAGAACGGCGTGGATTTTCTCCTTACAGAGGAAGAACTGGAAGAATACAATTCTTTGCTGGATGTGACCGGTACCGGGATCATGGGATATGTCCAGATATCGGCTATCGGTGTCAACCTGCCGATTTATCACAGTGTAGAAGAATCGGTGCTTCAGATTGCAGTGGGGCACATACCGGGTTCTTCCCTTCCGGTGGGCGGCGAAAGAAGCCATGCCATTCTGTCCGGTCACAGGGGGCTGCCCAGTGCAAAGCTTTTTTCGGATTTAGACCAGATAGTTGAGGGAGACATTTTTACGGTAAATATTCTGGAACAGACGATTACTTACATGGTAGATCAGATCCGCATCGTTCTTCCGGAAGAGACAGACGAGCTTGCCATAAAACCGGGAAGGGATTACTGTACGCTGGTCACCTGCACCCCTTACGGTGTCAACAGCCACCGGATGCTGGTACGCGGTAAGCGGATAGAAAATATAGCCGGTGAAGTGGTGGTGGTAGCGGAAGCGGTCCGTATCCCGACTTATGTAGTGATCCCGGCAGTGGGGATTCCGATTTTGTTCATTACGCTGACCATAATGCTGATTGTCAGCGGTATCAGAGAACGCAGAATGACAAAGAAAGAGATACTGAATGAACTCCGGAAGGATGGCTCCCGGGATAAAGATTCGGAGTAAAAGCGTAAAGGCTATTACGGAACTATAAATTTAGGAGGAAACTGCTCATGAAAAAAAGATGGATATATCTTCTTGCAGCGCTGACACTGACTGCCGGCATGTGCATTGCAGAGCCGCTGGCCGGTATTGCGGCATCCCTTGAGGCAGATGCGGAGGGCTTTGTAGTCGGAAGCTGTTCTCTGACCGTATATCCGGAAGACCCCAACAAGGGGGAAACGGACAGCTTCGGAGCGGATCTTGCCGACGCTGACGTAGCGGTAGACGTATACCGGATTGCAAGGGCCGTTAAGACGCCGGGGTATGATGGCTATCATTACGAACTGGCACCCGGATATGACTTGGATATTCCCGGGAACGGTGAAGGCGGAGAAGGACAGCAGGCAGTAAACTGGGAACAGCTGGCACAGGAGGCGGCAGCCGTTGCCCTGAATGAGAATGCTCCCGGTACACCGGTGGAAGGCAGCGGAGTACCCGCCGGTACCAGGATGGAGAATCTGGATGCAGGACTCTATCTGCTGGTGGCAAGGGGAAGCGACATGACTGCCATAGCGGACTATAAGACAGAGGTAAAGCAGAAGGATACGCTTACCGGGGAAGAAACCGTAAGGATAGCGACCATCGTCAATTCCGAACAGTACACCTACGCTTTCCTGCCGCAGCTGGTTTCACTGCCGATAAAGGCGGCGGATGAGAACGGTGTAATCAACACGGGGAATCCGGGCGAGTGGATCTTTGATATGGCAGTAAACCTGAAACCGGAGCGCCTGGACAGATACGGTTCTCTGGAAATCGTAAAGACACTTGCCGAGTATGAGACCATGGGAGGCGTACAGGAATCCGCAACCTTCGTATTTGAAGTCACGGGAAGACTGGGCGACGAGATTGTTTACAGCAACGTGGAGAGCATCACCTTCACCGCGGCAGGCCAGGAGAGGGTGACATTGGACAGAATCCCCGCCAAGGCGGAGGTTACGGTGAGGGAGGTCTACAGCGGTTCCAGCTATGAGCTGACGGTGCCGGGAGACCGTACGGCCACCATTGCGGCGGATGATATTGTATCTGTGGAATTTGAAAACGAATATGACGGCCGCCGTACCAACGGGCACGGTATCAAGAATCAGTTTGTGTATGACGAGGCAGGCGGGTGGAGTTGGTATTCCAGCCCTGCCCAGGACGCAGCCGGAAACCGGGGCGAGCCTCAGCAGTGAATAAAAGGGATACGGGCATCAGGCCGGTGAAGCCTGTAAGGAAAGAGGGCATGCAGGGAACCGGGCTGAGAGGAACTGGAGTAAACAATAAGTACAGGGGGTGAACCGATATGAAGAAAAGAAAATTTTACCCTGGAATCCTTGCCTGCACGGCGGCTGTTGCCGTGGCATCTGCAGGAATCGGGCAGGCATGGTCCTATTTTACCACATATGCGGAAGCCTCAGGCGGCTACACCATTCATCTGGGAGACAGGACGGAGATTACGGAGACCTTTACGGAATGGACCAAGCATGTGGTGATTGCCAATGAGGAAAGTTCGGAACCGGTATATATCAGGGTGCGGGCATTCTGCGGAAGCCAGTATACCATTGCTTATTCCGGGGAGGGATGGACGCTGGGCGGCGACGGGTATTACTACTACAATCATGCAGTGGACGGCGGGGGTGTCACAGGAGCGCTAGACCTGAAGATTGAGAATATTCCGGAGAATCCGGAGGACAAGGAGAGCTTCAACGTCATCGTCATCTATGAAAGCACGCCTGTAAAGCATCATCCGGACGGCAGCGCCTATACCATAGAGGAGACAGACTGGAGTGAACTCCTGGACACCGGGAGTACGGAGAGTACCGGTGAAACCACGGAAGGAGGGGACGCATCATGAAGAAGCCGAAGAAGCGGATAAAGGCAGTATCCCCTGCAGTGACCGCGGTATTGTTTGCAGTGGCGGTGGTGATGCTGCTGGGCAGTTCCATCGGGGGAACCAGGGCTGCGCTGACCTACTATTCAGAGACTTATACATCAAGAATTCAGATGTATGACATAGGCGTATCCCTATTGGAAAATGACAGAGAGGTATCCTGGCGGGATTACAGCAGCGCCGGGGACGGAACCTGGAATGAACACACGGGAACCCTTTTGGAGAATATGCTTCCGGAGGGAGAGACCCTGACGCTTGGAAAGCATTACCAGGAGCAGCTGAAAGTGAAGAATACGGGAACCATCAATCAGTATGTCCGCGTCAGTATCTATAAATACTGGCTGGACGCGGAGGGAAATAAGCTTCGTGACCTTTCGCCGGATTTGATAAATCTGAACCTGGTAAACGTTGGGACGGACTGGATGGAAGATGAAGGCGCACGCACCAGAGAGCGCACTGTCCTCTATTACAGTAAGCTTCTCTACGCAGAGGGGGAGGGGGCTTCGGAGACATCGCTTTTTGCGGATTCCCTCACCATTGACGACAGTATTGCGAAGAAAGTATCCCAGGAGACGAAGAAGGACGGAAACTATACCACAATCATTACCACTTACGACTATGACGGTGTTTCTTTCCGGATTGAGGTAGAAGTGGATGCGGTGCAGGAGCACAATGCGCAGGACGCCGTATGGAGTGCATGGGGAAAACGGGTTACTGTAAATGAAGACGGCAGCTTGAGCCTGGCAGAGTAGGGAGGTGGCATGCGTGAAAAAGAAAAAGATATGGATGGGAATGCTTTCCGGCCTGATGGCTTTGGGCATGGTGCTTCCGGTTCATGCAGAGACCTTTTACGGGGATGAAAGCTGGAATGTGACCTTCAGCCCCGAAAATGAGATGGTGAGCAGTTTCAGTACAGCGGATATCAATGATGTAGTAAGCGGTATGCAGCCGGGTGACAATGTGATCATTACGCTGAAGCTGAAGAATGAGAATCCCACGGCCACGGACTGGTATATGCAGAATGAGGTGCTGTATTCCCTGGAGGACAGAAGCGCAAATAAGGAAACCGGAGGAGGTGCCTATACCTATCGGCTTTTCTATACAGATAAGAGCGGCGCGGTGGAGACACTGTTTGACAGTGACACTGTGGGCGGTGAAAACGGCGATACCGTGGACGAGATGCTCTCCCATATGGGGGAAGGGCTTCACGGGGCAACAAACGCTTTAAAAGACTATTTTTATCTTGATACCGTTCAGAACGGGGAAGGCGGCATGATTACGCTGGAGGTGGCGTTGGACGGAGAGACCCAGGGAAACAGCTACCAGGACACACTGGCGGACTTACAGATGAATTTTGCGGTGGAACTTCGGGATGACATGCCTGTCAGGCCCAATCCGGAGGAACCTCAGCCGGTGGATGATACCCAGCCCACACCGAATCCGGAGGGCGGCAGGGGAACAGGAATCGTGAAGACCGGGGATGAGAGCCGGCTTCCGCTGCTGGCAGCGGTGGGCGCTGTGAGCGGGCTGCTGCTCCTGATATACTGTATTTACTGTTTCAGAGAACATAAAAAAGGGAAGAAGGAGGCATAGGGGGATGAAGAGATGTAAACGTATTATTCACATATTTCTTTCTTTGTGCCTGTTTCTTGCGATGACGCTGCCGGTTTCGGCGAAGGAAGAGGAGTACACCTATACGATTCGTTTCTTTGCCGGGAAGCAGGGCAGCTTTGCCACCGGGGAGGTGGTGGAGTTCTCGGGCCTGCACTACGGTGCGCGGATTAATTTTTACCACAATGCCGTGACTCTCAACGACAACAGCAAGTATTATGTGAGGGGGATCCGTGAGAGCGGAAAGGACAACAGTGACAGTTCCCAGGCGAATTCCTTCGTGGTGACAGGGGACATGGACTATGTGGTGGCCTACGGGATACTGGGGGATGCCACATCCTATACCGTCAACTATACGGACAGTGAGGGGAACGCGCTGGCGCCGGGAGAGACCTATTACGGCAATGTGGGCGACCGCCCTGTGGTGGCTTACATCTACATCGAGGGATGGACGCCGGAGGCATACAACATGACGCAGACGCTGCAGAAGGATCCTGCGGAAAATGTTTTCACCTTTGTATACACAAGGAACGAGGAGGGGACGGCGCCCCAGCCCCCTGCCCCTGCGCCCCAGCCGGAGGCGCCAGCACCGGAGATACCCGCCCCTGCACCTGCACCCGCACCGACGATACCGACAGTACCCGGCTTTGAAGTAATAGAGGATCCGGAGCTGCCGACTGCAGGCGGGCCGGGCGGCAACCTGGGGGCACAGGGTGAAGGCGGAATTGAGCAGAGTATTTTGGACGCGGAAACGCCTACGGCTAACGGACCGGATGAGATACGAGACCTGGATGAGGAGGATGTTCCTACAAGTAATTTTCTGAGGGTTGCGGCCGACGCCAGGCTTCTGGGAATCCCGGTACCGGTTATCGTAGTCTTGGTGCTTGGTATTGTGGGCGCGGCGTGGTATTTCCTGATTCTGGACAAAAAGAAAAAGAAGGAAGAAAAATCATGACAAGACGTTTGGAGTCAACTGTAGGCAATTCTGAAAACAAGGGTGGGAAAGTATTTCCTGCCCTTTGCAGCGTGTTGGGGACGCTGATTTTGCTGGGAGTCATTGCGGCATTTATTCCGCTGACCGTGCCCAGGCTGATGGGATATGAGATTTATGAGGTGGTGAGCGGGAGCATGGAACCGGAGATCCCGGTGGGCAGTATTCTCTATGTGGAGGAGACGCCTCCGGAGGAAATAGAGGCTGGGGACGTGATTGCGTTTATGAGGAATGACACGGTGGTGAGTCACAGGGTGGAAGAGAACCGATATGTGGAAGGGGAGTTTATCACCAAGGGGGATGCCAACAGCGAAGAAGATACCGTGCCGGTGCCCTATGACAGCCTGGTGGGAAAATCCGTTTACCACCTTCCTGTGCTGGGTACGCTGATGACCATGCTGGCCGGCGATGTGGGGAAGCTGTATGCGCTTGCCTTTGCTGCCTGCGGGGTGATGTTCCATATGCTGGCAGCGATTTTGAGGAGCCGCAGATAATGGCTGTATCCGGCGGCAAACTAAAATTTCAGAAAATCTATTGCAAACAAAAAGAGAGTATGCTATAGTAAATCACATCAGTAAAAGAAATGCGGAGCGCTTTTCCGAAGGTCTGTCCGTCGGCAAAGTGTCTGAATTCATCTTATGAGGGAACCGGGCAGTCCGGAAGTCTGTATATGTTCGGGAACATCGGTTCCTGTGTTTCGGCTTTTCGCCATCCATTCAAATATTGTGACAAAGTAAGCAGGGACAGGCGAAAAAGGCATTCACCTGTCAAATGTAATTTCCTGACAGGTGAAAAGTGTGTTCACCTGTTAAACGTGATGCACTGACAGGCGCAAAGAGCATTCATCTGTCAAACGTGATATTTGGCGGGTGAAAAGCGTGTTCACCTGTTAAGTGTGGTGCTTTGACAGGCGGAAAGAGGGGCGGCTCCGCTAAATGATAAATTTCCAGGAGAAATTGGTATGGACTCGGTGCTTCAAGAGGGGGTATCCGAATAAGAGAGGATGCAGTGTCCGTTTCAGTTGAAAGTTTCCCGGAAAAACGGGATTCTGATATAATTACAGATCGAAAGAGAGGATTTCAGGATGGACGTAAAGGAACAAATCAAAAAAGTGGTAGACAGGATTACCAAGGACGAGAATCTGCAGGAACAATTCCAAAAGGAGCCGGTAAAGGCACTGGAAGGCATTCTGGGAGTGGATTTGCCGGATGATGTGATTAATCAGGTGGTTCAGGGCGTCAAGGCAAAGCTTACGGCAGACAAGGTTTCGGATACTGTGGATGCGCTGAAAGGGTTTCTGAAATAGGACCTTATTCCTTAGAATTGTCACCCAGGGGCTAAAAATGAGGAGAATACTATGGACGCAGGTATATTACTTTTTCTTCAGGATGTGGTGAGAAATCCGGTGTTAACCCCTATTTTTAAAGGGATTACCACATTGGGAAACGGTGCGGTGCTGTGGATTCTGATTTCCCTTGTACTGCTGCTGTTCAGGAAGACCAGAACGGTGGGGATTACCAGTATTCTGGCACTGCTTGTCTCTCTGGTGATTAACAATATTGTCCTGAAAAATCTGGTGGCAAGGGTACGGCCATATGAAGTGATAGAAGGGCTGGTGTTGATAATACAAAAGCCCTGGGACTATTCCTTTCCGTCAGGGCACACGGGCAGTTCCTTTGCGGCTGCCTGGGTTTTTTACAGAAAGCTGCCGAAGCGATTCGGGATTCCGGCGCTGGTACTGGCGGGGCTGATTGGCCTGTCGCGACTGTATCTTGGGGTGCATTATCCAACCGACGTACTCTTTGGGGTGTTCAGCGGAATCGGAAGCGGGTGTATTGCATTGCTGATAATGAAGGCGGTAATTGACAAACGGGAAAAGACAGGTGCATGATAATATTGTTTACGGCTTCCGGACTGCCGGGACACCGCAGAAAAACAGCCGGGAAGAGTGAAATGAATACGGAAATCAAGAGGGTAATAATAATCGAAATGAATGCGGAAACGAATACGGAAACCCGGAAATGAGTACGAAAATTAAGACGGAAATGAAGACAGAAACCAAGACCGACAGGAAAATGGAGAAGAAAACAGTGGACATTCAAAGTATTCTGGCACGGGCAGATGCTTATCTTGAGGCAGACAGGGGAGAAGAGGCGGAACAGCTTTTACAACAGTCCGTAGCGCAGGCAGAGGCGGAACAGGATGAGGGGGCAAAGCTGCAGCTTTTAAACGAGCTGATTGGCTATTACAGGGAGACAAGCCGGCATGAGATGGTTTACAGGACGGTTGCACAGGCAATCGCCCAGACGGAGCGTATGGGGCTGGAGGGAACGATTCCGCATGCAACCACGCTGCTGAATGCGGCGACTGCGTACCGTGCCTGCGGCAGGCTGGAGGAATCCATGGATTTTTACAGGCAGGTACAGGAGATTTATGGCAGGCTGCTGGAGCCTGACAATATGCTGCTGGCAGGTCTGCAGAATAATATCAGCCTCCTGTATCAGGAAATGGGGGACTATGGGGCGGCCAGAGAGAAGCTGCTGCAGGCGTTGGCGATTGCGGAGAAAAATAAGGCGGGCTACGAAACGGCCGTCACTTATGCCAATCTGGCAGGTACGTGTATGCAATTGGCGGAAAACAGAGAAGCATATAGGTATGCGATGAAGTCCCTGGAAATATTCAGGGAGAGAAATGTCGAGGACAGCCACTCGGCAGCTGCACTGGCAACTCTGGGAATGTATTTCTATCGTGAGGGAGAGTTTGAAAAGGCAGTACAGTACTATAGGCAGGCAATGGAGACCGTGGAAAAAAGCCTGGGCAGGAACGATTATTATCACAGGCTGGCGGATAATATGGCGGCCTGTGAGGAGGCATATCATGCTGCGAAATCCGGAAAAGCAGAGGGGGGTTTTGTGGCCCAATCCGGAAAAGCAGAGTGTGATTCTGTGGCGCAATCCGGTAAAACAGAGTGTGATTCTGTGGCCCAATCCGGAAATACGGAATGTGTTCAGGCAAGCCGTAAAAGCGGTACAGGTCTTTCCCTGGCCAGGGAATATTATGAGGTGTATGGGAAAACGATGATACGGGAACAGTTCCCGGATTATGAGGGGAAGATAGCGGTAGGCCTTGCAGGAAGAGGCTCCGATTGCTTTGGCTATGATGATGCCGCATCCAGGGACCATGACTGGGGACCGGATTTCTGCATGTGGGTTACGGATGAAACTTACAGCGAAGTCGGGGAGGCTTTACAGCAGGCTTATGAGAAGCTTCCGGCGAATTTCAGAGGATATGAGCGTGCGGCGCATGTGAACGGGCGCAACCGGCGCGGTGTCATTCGGATTTCGGACTTTTACAGGGAATTGACAGGGGCAGATGCCTACGAAGAAATTAACTGGAAAAGTATCAGTGACGCTTCTCTGGCGGCAGCTGTCAATGGCGAGATTTTCAGAGATGATGAAGGCGTGTTCAGCGAGTTGCGGGAAAAGCTGAAGAAGGGATATCCGGAAGAAATCCGCTATCTGAAGCTGGCGGATGCTGCCGCGCGCTTTGCCCAGACGGCGCAGTACAATTACCCCAGAATGCTTGGCAGGGATGACAGATTTACGGCCGAGATGATGGTGTGGGACGGCATGAAAGAAGCCATGAAGCTCCAGCACTATATAGAGGGAAAATATCCGCCCCATGATAAATGGCTTCTGCGCAGCCTTCAGGATTCGGAGGAAGGCAGGGAAGCAGCCGGGCTGCTGGGCAGAATTGCGGAGAGTTTGCGGGAGTCTGGGGCGTTATCGGAGAGTCAGAAAGCGTCTGCAGGGGCATCGGGACATTTGGCATGGGGAAGTGCCTCGGAAAAGCGGAGCGTGGAAGCAGGCGGGAACGCTGCAGTACACAAGCCAGCAGCGGAGGACAGCAGAGGCGCGGGCATTTCCGGCGGAGAGCATTTTCGGCAGGGAAGCGGAATCGACGCCGCTTCGTTATATATAGAGCGATTGGGCGCATATTTTGCCATGGAGATGTACAGGGAGGGCTTCATCAGCGACACGGAGAGTTATCTGGATGCCCACAGCGAGGAACTGGTTTTCAAGGCATCTCTGGCGGCAAAGGACAATGAGGAACTGGTGGAGGAAATTGCCAGACTTGAATTCGAGGCTTTTGACAAGGTGAAGAACGAAGGCGGAAGAGCCGGCTGTCAGAACGACTGGTCCACCTTTTCCATCATGCGGAAAAGCCAGTACCTCACCTGGGACAGGGTAATGCTGCAGCAGTATTTGTATGATTTTTACAGGGAATATCACAGGGGCCACAACCTGATTGAGGAAAAATACGGCAGAATGATGGAGTCTACCGCGCCGGACAGGTATGAGGAGATCAAATCCCATTTCCCCGAGCTGACTTTGGAGAAGAAAAATATCATTGAACAGATTGTGGGTTTGCAGGTAAAGTGGATGGAGGACTTCAGCGTCTCTTATCCGGCACTGGCCGGAAATGCCAGGAATATCCATACTTACGAGGATACGCCTGAGGATACTTCCTACGAGACCTATCTCAGAGGCGAGCTTGGGACTTATTCGGATAAGATGCTGGAACTGTACGGCAGATATGTGGTGGAATACGCGCGCAGCGGCAGGAACACCGCATATGAAATTATGAAAAACAGTGTAAAAATGTACGGTTATCAGGATGTGGAGACTGCGGAGCGGGAAATCCGGGAGTATGAAGTAAAACCCCGGCCATGAACGGTGCTTTCGGGCAGTGCTGTATATTCTGTAAAAATATGGTATCCCGTCTGCGGAACCGAACGGTCCCATGCATGAAGATATGTTGTGGGAGTGCGGAGAAGGCGTGAATAAAGCAAAAAAAAATGCACACTCTGTAGTAGGATGTCAATTTGCATCCGAAATCATACGAAAGGAGTGTGCAGTAATGGATATCAACGGAATCGGCGGAAGCGGAGTTCTCTACAATGGAACGGCGTTTTCGGATTTGCCTGTGGGATTTGGAATGTCCCTTGCCATTAATGAGGCGGCTATGAGCGGTTACGCGGGACTGACCGAGGCCGAGAAGGAAAAAATTATCCTGCGCTGCAAGGGCGCCAGGACAAAGAGACAGATGCAGGAAATCGTGGAGTCACTGGCACCCGGCACAGATGTACAGGAAGTATTTGAGGAAGAGAAAGAGCAGTTTTCGTAGATGCGCAACTGAATGACAAGAGGCGGCGGTCAGGTATACCATCCGCCGTCTATTGTTATAATCTGTCCTGTCATATAGGGCGGGGCCTGGGCGGTACGGAAGATCAGCTCTGCGGCTTCCTCGGGGCGGCCCAACCTGTCGGCGGGGATTTCGCTGCGGAGTGTGTCCATATCTTCCGGTGACAGACAACCGTTCATGGCGGTATCAATGACACCGCAGGCGACGGCATTGACCTGTATGCCGCTGGGAGCCAGTTCTTTGGCCAATGCCTTGGTGAATGCGTTCATGCCGCCTTTTGACGCTGAGTAGGCTGCTTCCATGGAAGCTCCCTGCGCTCCCCAGACGGAGGAGACATTGACGATGCTTCCGCGGTGATTTTTCAGCATCAGGGGGATTGCCGCCCGGCAGGTGTAAAAACAGGAATCCAGGTTTACTGCCATAATTCTGTGCCACTGGCTGGCTGTCATCTCGGAGAGCAGTCCAAAGTATGCCATTCCTGCATTGTTCACCAGCACATCAAGATGCTGGATGTGGGTAAACAGCCGCGCCACATCTGTCTCGATACCCATATCGGCCCGGACGGCCAGACAGTTGATCTCATGTGCAGACTGCAGGCTTTCAGCCAGATGTTCCAGTTCGTCCATGGAATTATGGCATGTAAGGAACAGATGATATCCGTTCTCGGCAAATATTTCCGCCGCAGCTCTTCCGATGCCGCGGGATGCTCCTGTGATGAGAGCGTATTTTGGACGGTTGTATGTGTTCATGGAGATTCTCCTTGCTGTTTTTATCGTATCCGGCCGCACTCGCGCGGTGTCTGCCCTCCGGTGTTTTCAATTCATCTCATTATGGCATTTTCTGTTTCTCATTGTAGCATGTTATGGGATTTTTATCCACTGTATTCCGGAACATGTTTGCTGTGCGTTGCAGTTTGCGGGGGCTGGAGCTGTTGTATTCAAGGTCGTGGATATCGGATAGAGATATGCCTGGTTTTATAAGTATTTTGTGTTTGCGGAAGAAGAGAGTTGAGAGTGGAATTGTGACAGAGCCTGTTTTCCGTATTTTACGACATTGGGAAATATTTGGGTTTCATTCAGGTTTGCGGGTACTCCAGGGGTGGGGCAGCCCGGCAAAAGTAATTCCAGTTTAAGGAGCAGTCACATGAAAAAAAGAAGAAAATCATATATAAATCGCAAAAAAGATTATATTATGTATGGATTTACAGCTATACTCTGTATGATTACGGCGACCGTTTTATTGTCAGGCGGGGGGAAAAACGGGGTGAATGGAGAAGCCGGGGAAACGGAAAGCGGTACAGGGCAGGGGGAAGCAGGCCGCGGTATGGGACAGGCAGAACCCGGAAGCAGTACAGTGCAGGGGGAAGCAGGCAGCGGTGCCGGACAGGCAGAACCCGGAGGCAGTACAGTGCAGGGGGAAGCAGGCCGCGGTATGGGACAGGCAGGACCCGGAGGCGGCATGGACAGGGAAAGAGGCAATACTGACACGAAAGGCGACACGGATGTCAGTGTCGGCACGGGCATTGGAAGTGATACGGGTGTCGGAAAGGGTACAGACACTTCCGCAAGTGTGAGATCCGACGGCGGGGAGCCTGAGATTACCCTGGTGATGGTGGGCGATATCCTTCTGCACACGCCGGTGGCGGAGAGCGGGAAAAAAGAAGACGGAAGTTATGACTTCGGTGCGGTTTTTTCCGAGATGAGAGAGGAGATTTCATCTGCAGACCTGGCGCTGGTGAACCAGGAAGTGATACTGGGAGGCGAGGAGCTGGGGGTATCCGGCTATCCGGCTTTCAATGCGCCGTATGAGTTGGGAGACGCGCTGGTGGAAGCAGGCTTTGATGTGGTGCTTCACGCCACCAACCATGCGCTTGACAAGGGGAAAAAAGGGATTGTCAACTGCCTTGCCTTTTGGCAGAAGGAATATCCGGACATTGCCGTGCTGGGAATTCACGGAAGCGAGGCGGAGCAGGAGGAAATCTATGTGTATGAACAGGACGGAATCCGGCTGGCAATTCTGAACTATACATATGGGACAAACGGGATTGCACTGCCGCAGGATATGCCTTATGCGGTGGATTTGCTGGAGAGGGAAAGAGTGGAGGCAGATTTACAGAGGGCGCAGGAAGTGGCGGATTTTGTGGTGGTATGTCCCCATTGGGGAACGGAATATGTTCTGGAAGAAACCGCGGAGCAGGAGCAGTGGGCGGCTTTTTTTGCCGACAACGGAGCAGACCTGATCCTGGGCACCCATCCCCATGTGATAGAGCCTGTGGAATGGGAGGGAGCAGCACTGGTTTATTATTCCCTGGGAAATTTTGTGAACTGGACCTCCGGTATAGGGGAAGGTGTGGCGAACCGCATGGTGGGAGGCATGGCAAGGGTGACGATCGGAAGGAACGATGAGGGAGAGGCGGCAGTCACTTCATACGGTGCAGAACCGCTGGTCTGCCATGTAGAACAGGGATTCGGAGGTGTCACGGTTTATCCTTTGGACAGATATACGGAAGAACTGGCGGAGAGAAACGAGATTGTGAACCAGGACAGTCAGTTTTCCCTTCCATATTGTCGGAAGCTGGCAGAGGAAGTATTTGGTGAGACCCAAACCACCCGGCAGAGGAAACCCGCAGAGGTGCTGCCGTAATTTTCCGGGCAGGGTAAAGCAGCGCATTGGTTGACAAATAAGGACTGCGATGCTAAGCTTTTATGTGACGGTTCAGCTAAAATACATTATGTAAAGGATGGGGAAGAACTCGTGGGAAATACGGGAAGAAGGAGAAGGAAGAAGATAGTTCTGTTCATGCTGTTTGTGCTGATGCTGGGCGCAGGGCTGTTCTTCTTTTATTTTCGCATATACAGGGTGGTTCCGGTTTTCAGTGAGATAACCTGCGAATACGGTGACCAGATCAGTCAGGATATTGAGGATTACATCTCGGGCACGGAATGGTCCGTACATCTGGGGGAACTGGATTTATCCCAGGTGGATGAGGGACATACCGGTACTTATCAGGCGGTGGTATATCATGGAAGGACACAATTTACATATGAGGTTACCATTCAGGATACGGTGGCACCGGAAATTCTCTGGAAAGAGGGGCAGATATATCTGGCTGCGGGGGCAGAGTGTACCGTGGAAGATATCATTGAAGGGATTGTGGATGCAGATCCCCAGGCGGAGGCCTTCATTTCTCGTGGAGGATCACTGGAGAGCAGTCTTTGCTTTGACCAAACGGGTCAATATCAGCTGGAAATTCTTGCCAGGGACAGTTCGGGGAATGAAACGGCCGGGCAGATTTCCGTAATCGTGGATACGGCGCCATCCTTTGACGGTATTCGTGATTTTTACTGCATTCCGGGAAGCGACCCGGATTATCTGGATGAGGTGACGGCACAGGATGATCTGGACGGAGATTTGACGGCTGATATACAGGTGGATGATTCGGAAGTTAATTTAAATGCTTCCGGAGACTATGTGCTGTATTATACAGCGGAGGACAGCTACGGGCTTGAGACGGTGGAGGAAGCGAGAGTCCTGGTGGGATCGGAGGATGAGATACAGGCTTTGATCGGGAGCCGCCAGATTGACTATCGGGAGGATATCATAATCGGAGCGCCCAACATTTATGACGGGGGAGCTGCCGGGTATGATGATATTGATGAAACGCTGGAATATATGCGTCCTGCGCTGGTACAGCTGTATCACGGAGTGGGCAGAGGCGGATACAGCGCCGGCTCCGGCTATATCATTGAAATAACGGAAGACAGGATTTATATCTGCTCCAATCATCATGTGGTCAGTAAATATGAAGACTGGGATATCTATTTTTACGATGGAACTGTAATACGGGGAAGAGCTGTGGGCACCAGCCAGAGATACGATGTGGGGGTGGTGGAGGTACTTCTGGAGAATGTGCCGGAGGAATTGCTGGAGAAGCTGATGACGGTACATATCGACAGGACATACTGGGAGAGCCTGAACCAGCAGGATATCGAAGTGGGGCTGGAGCGGGTTGACAGAACGGGAGGCCTGCTGCATGTCTCCAAGGGAAAGCTGATAAAGGTAAAACAGGATTTTGGCTGGAATAACGGGGCCTTCCATACGGAAGTGACGGTAGAGCTGGTTCACGGGGATTCCGGATCCGCAGTGCTGGACGGCTACGGCAATCTGATCTGCATGGCGTATGCCTATTCAACCGACCCCGTCAGGTTTTGGTGCGTTCCGTTGGACGGGATCCTGGACTGTTACAGGGAGATTACAGGGAGAACGCCTTACGTGTACTGAGGGATGGCATCCGGAAATCTGCCGGCGAGATTGGGTTCGACTTTACCCTTTAGTGCTATCGCGAAGCGATTTAGATTAGGAGGAAAATGACATGGAGCTGCTGATTGACGGAAAAAGGATTTCTCAGGAAATCAAAGACGAACTGCGGGAAAGAATGGCGGAACTGAAGGCACAGGGGGCGGAGCGCTGCCTGGCCGTCATACAGGTGGGGAATGACCCCGCTTCGTCCGTGTATGTCCGAAATAAGAAAAAAGCCTGTGAGTATGTGGGCGTGGGTTCTCTTTCTTATGAGCTGCCGGCGGAGACTGCGGAGGAAGAGCTGCTGGCGCTTATAAGGGAGCTGAACGGACGGCCGGATGTAAACGGAATCCTGGTGCAGCTGCCCCTGCCGCGGCACATCAACGAGGAGCGGGTCCTTCTGGCCATTGCGCCGGAGAAGGATGTGGACGGATTCCATCCGGTGAATGTAGGCAATCTGAGCATCGGAAGGCCGGGATATGTGTCCTGTACCCCGGCGGGCGTCATCCAGCTGCTGAAGCGTTCCGGCATCGAGATCGAGGGGAAGGAATGTGTGGTGCTGGGCAGGAGCAATATTGTGGGGAAGCCTATGGCCATGCTGCTGCTTAGGGAGAACGGTACGGTCACGATATGCCATTCCAGAACACAAAACCTGAAGGAAATTACCAGGCGGGCAGATATCCTTGTGGCGGCGGTGGGCAAGCCAAAATTTGTGGACGGGGATTTTATAAAAGACGGAGCTGTAGTCATAGATGTGGGCATTCACAGAAATGCGGAGGGGAAACTATGCGGGGATGTGGATTTTGCGTCTGTGGCGCCGAAGGCATATGCCGTCACGCCCGTGCCGGGCGGAGTAGGGCCCATGACCATCGCCATGCTGATGGCGAATTGTGTAAACGGGATTGAAGAGTAAAGTGTGCTGACCGGACCCGGGAAAGATGACAACGGTGTAAGGGGACGGTCAGTTGATGTATTGTACGCGGCGGCGTTCACATGTCCGGAAGGGCGTGTGCCAAATAAAAGCCGGGCAAAAGCAGGGGTAAGGGGGA
>CAIGRU010000430.1_pt1 | contig 29927 bp, 27 predicted proteins | sample 7351341 | NCBI WGS metagenome assembly CAIGRU01
TGTCATAAGGCGATATTTTTTTAATGCGTATAATCGCAGTTTGAAGTTTGTTCGCTCGATGAACTCCCCGCGTGACGGAAAGCAAGGGGTGTTCGCCTCTCGGCTTAAAAAATACGAGCCGACCAAAGGGAGGTCTGGAGATTTTTTCAGCCGAAAGGCAAAGAATACCCCGTTCCGTCACGTTCATCGCCACGAGCGAACAAACTTTGAACTTCGTTTATACTCAGCATGAAAGTAGAGCCAGCGTAGCCCCGCAGGGTGACATTGAATGACAGACATCTCTAAAATGCCGTTTGTGCTTGTTTCTGAAATGTATATGACAAATCAGGAATATGTATGATACCTGTTGGAATATATGTATGTACCGGACAACGGAGCGTGGCGCAACGGATCCATTCCATACAGGAGTGGGCGTGAAGAACACGGGTTGCCGATTTGAGTCGTGCGAGGACTGGCGACGTCCCCGGCGCGTCCTCGCGCGGCGTTGAGGCAACCGGTGTTTAGCCCGCTCCCATAGTCGGGGTGCGGTCAAAAGGTGTCAGGCGCAGCCCGTCACCTTCTGACTGCACAACCGACGAAAACAACCGATCCGTTGCGTCCACGCTTCGTTTCGCAGTAAATAATCAGGCTCTAAACTCAGTTTTTTGTAAAAATCGGCGTTATAATCGCAAAAATTTGTACCTATGACTGTCTATAATTGCAGTTTTTTGTATCCAAAAAGATATTTTTTCATCAAGAAAGAGAGTAGTGAATTAGGTGTAATCTAAAATAAATGGCTATATTTGCAAAATAATTCCAAATACGCCATTAAAAATGATATTGGAAATCACTCTCACAAATTTCTTCTCGCTGAATGAGAAGGTAACACTGGATTTGCAGGCTGCAAATATCCAGACAAAGGAAGCCCGTGCGCTTGCCGACAACACTTTCACTGTCGGCAATGAACGTCTTTTGAAAACAGTTGCCATTTACGGGGCCAACGCCTCCGGCAAAAGCAATATCATCAAAGCTATAAAGGCTTCAGTGGATATGATTTTGCAGTCGCATAATTTCAACGAAGGTGATTCATTCGGATTCAAACCTTTCAAGTTCGGCTCAACCGATGCTCCGAGTGAGTTCTATATTCGTTTTCTATTGGACGGAATTGAGCACGAGTATTCGTTTTCCTGTACCCGAAATGAAGTCATTACCGAGAGCCTTTATCATTATCCCAAAGGGCGCAAGGCTTTGATTTTCTCACGCGACGAGCGTAAGGACGGCGGGAAAAAAGATAAATATGAATTTACGACTGTTATCCGTCGTCCGCTCGATGTTGCAAACAACACTTCACGCAAGACACTTTTCATATCCCGCGCAAGTCAGATGGATCGTGATAAAGCAAAGGAAGTGTACCGCTGGTTTAATGAGCAGCTTGTGTTCAGTTATCGAGGTAAGACATCTATCGCCATTGACCGTTTTCTGGGAGATAACAAAGATGCAGTGCTTCGGGTATTGAAAGCTGCCGACAGCGATATTGTTGAATTTTCATTCAAAGACGGAGAATTGACCACGTTCCACCGTCGCAATCCGTCATTGCCGTTTGACTTCAATACGGAGGAATCTGAGGGTACTAAAATCCTGTTCAAGATAATGCTGACGGTAATGGATGTTGTTCGGAATAACAAGGTGATGTTCCTTGATGAAGTTGAAACGAGTCTGCACACACGGCTTGTGGAATATCTGATAAATCTGTTCCACACAAGTAAATCAGCGCAGTTGGTATTTACGACCCACAATACACATCTACTTGACATGACACGTTTCCGCAAGGATCAGATATTCTTTGTCAACAAACGCGAGGACGGTTCGTCCGACTTATACTCGCTCTACGACTATAAAGACTTCCGAGAGAAGATGGATTTGGAGAAAGCCTATCTTCAGGGACGTTTTGATGCAGTGCCGTTTCTTTCAAAACAAAATTTGGTCGATATTTACCTCTGCACGACCGAACTATCAAAATAAATTAGTAAATTTGCACATTATGGAGAAATCTGCACATACCAATATCAAGAGCGTTTCGATTAAGAACTTCAAATCGATCAACTCAATAACGCTTTCTGACTGTCGGCGCATCAATGTGCTGATAGGCAGACCTAATGTGGGCAAAAGCAACCTGTTGGAAGCTCTTGCATTATTCGATGTGCCGTATATGGTAAACACATCAAACAAATCGCTTAAAAATCTTGTACGAATAGAGAATACCGCAGATTTGTTCCATAATGGTATATCTACATCGCCCATAGAGATATTGGCAGATGGTAATTCTCTGTCTGTAAATCGTAGCGCGAACAATGGACTGACTGTTGACATATCAATAAATGGCGACATATCTAAATATGCTTTCACTCCATCGTTAAATCTCTCAACAAAGAAAGAGCCGACAGTATTGCCGGATATACTTGCTTACTTTTTCCCGAAGCATTTTGTTGCTGAATCCTCAAATGCAGGCTTTCTTCTTCCTCCCTCTGGAGTAAATCTGATGGAAACAGTGGCTAATCTGCCTAACCTAAAATCAAATCTCGCAGAGCTGTTCCACGGATATGGGCTGAAGATGATGTTTGATTCCGGCTCACAGCAAATAAAAGCAATGAGAGAAAACGGCCTTGATATGTTTCTTGTCCCCTTCAATTCTCTTGCTGACTCTCTGCAAAGACTGATATTCTACAAATCCGCAATTGATAGCAACCGGAATAAAGTTATATGCTTTGAAGAACCGGAGGCGCATACTTTTCCGCCCTATATATCAAATGTTGTCAACGATATAATAGCAAGTGAAGATAACCAGTTCTTCATCACTACACACAGCCCTTATGTTATGAGTGCGTTATTGGAAAGTGCGGGTGACGACTTGGCTGTGTTCGTTGTCGATATGGAAAATAATGCAACGGTCATAAATCGTCTTTCAGAGCAACAGCTTCAGGAAGCATACGACAACGGCATGGATATGTTCTATAACCTTGAAGCATATCTTGGCAAATGAACCAACGCGCAGACTATATAATTCCGGAATGTTATGTCGATACCAACCTCATAGAAACGTTGGTATGTAAAGCCGGTTGTAACCATCAGAAAGGTTGCAATCAGGTAGCAAAAGTCATGCAGGAAAAATTTGCAGACAGATTTGCTGTTGGGATAATTGACGCAGATAAGCGAAAGCCGAGCTATCTCAATAGTTTTAATGAGATTGCATCAAGTGAACATATTAAATTGTTCAGGCATTCTGCTCGTCCCCACTTTATAATCCTCGTTAATCCGGCAATAGATGGATTCATACTTTCATGTGCGGAAGCCGGTAGTGTAGATCTGACTGAATACGAACTATCTCCAGTCTTAAAAGAGTTCACTGCACAAACTAAAAACGTGATGTCGAATAAAGACTCTCGTTTCAAAAGGTTATTCAAGTCAATGGAAAATGTTGGCGAGATTAAACTGATGAAAGATATTATCTCATATTTGGTTCGTACAACATATACTGCATCTAACGATGATCTATCTGCTATTTTCAATATAGAATAATATACGATAGGCCATTGAGCAAGTGGTGAGGGAGCAATAAATTCGGAAAAACGCAGAAATAAATAGGCTTAATTAACAGTCTTAATTGCCGAAAATCAGCGGATTATTGTTATCTTTGCAGAGTAATCGACGAAGAACATTGAAATATCGGGGTGTGCAAAAAGGGAACATCCTTGATTTTTAGAGAGCTAAGTTATTGATAACCACGATATAACCGCCTAATTCGCAGAACCCAGGCGGATCACGAAATGGTTCGGAAGAACACCGCAAAGCACTGAAATCAGTTGATTTTCAGTGCTTTTTCTTTTTGGTGAAATTGCAGGATAACGCAGAATATTACCTACAGGCGTGTACAAAAATGTACACGGTTACGCCACCTCCGGAGTATCATGTTCCGAAGTGCATCTGGAATCCGGGGTAAAAATGAGTATCTTTAAGTAACCATTAAACCCGTAAGTAACATGACAAACAACCCTTATTTCACCCTGACCTTCTTCACAAGGAAGCCAAGGTCGGAAGGCTACACCGACCACAAGGTGTATGTCAGAATTTCAGTGGCAGGTCAGCAGACTGACCTCGCCATAGGCCGCTCGGTCAATCCTGAGAACTGGGACCAGAAACGCAAACTATCAAAAGGTCGCTCCCGGCGCGATCTGGAGCTGAACAAGTACCTCGATGAGATACGGGCCAGATTTTGTGAGATACATACCAATCTCGTCCGTGAAAAGAAACTTGTCAATCCGATTGTGATGCGCGACCTATTTCTCGGCAAGGTTGAGAAGCCTAAAATGCCATGTGAGATTTTCACTGAATCCAATACCAAAAGAAAAGAGGAAATGGAACGTGGCGACATGGTCAATGCAACTCACCTGCGTTGGGAGCGTTGCGTGACCTACCTCGGCCAGTTCATGCGTCTGACTATGAATGTAGATGATATTCCAGTCAGGGATGTCACGGCAGGAATGATAGATGATTTCGAGCATTTCCTTCGTGTCAGCAAGAACTGCGCCAACAACACGGCTGTGAAGTACCTCCGCTATCTCAAGGACACTATCCAGTACGCCATCGCGCATAAGTGGATAACAGAAGACCCGCTCATCGGCAGAAAGTTCCACCGCACTCAGGCGAAACGCCAATTTCTGGCTGAGACTGAGATTATGGAGATTCTCAAACTCGACTTCTCCATGATGCCGCGTCTGGAACTTGCCAGGGACACATTCGTGTTCTGCTGCTTCACCGGCCTTGCATTCTGCGATATAAAATCGCTTCAATGGAGCGACATCAGATATGCAGACCATGCGCAACAGATTTGACAGACTGAGCATCGACAGATGACATCAACATCAGACAACTGAAAAGGGAGAGCTACCGGTCGATTCGGTAACTCTCCCTTTTAATATTTGGAATGGCACAAGAGGTTATATAACCGTAGGCTTACGGAATTTGCCGCCCTGTTTGTCCCTTAATAACAGTCTAATAAGTTGCGTCGAAGGGATGCACTCCATTCGGGGTCTGTCCCTTTGTCGTATCTTATAGAAATAACGATACACTATGACCTCAATAAAAGTAAAATACCGACAGTCAACGATTGCAGACCATGAGGGTGCAATCTACTACCAGATTATCCATGAGAGGAAAGTCCGTCAACTAAACACTGAGTATCATGTGATGCCCGAAGAATGGGACGAAAGCCGCTCAATGGTGACAACCAAGCAATCCAGCGAAAGAAAATCATTCATTCCCTCAATCCATGAAAGAATACGTTGGGATGTGGAGCGGCTGACCAAGATTGACAAACGGCTTGACGCAGAAGGATTGTCCTATACCGCCGATGATGTGATTGACGAGTTTCGCAGATATGCAAGCGAGTACTCGCTGTTCAATTTCATGGAGAGTCTGATTATCAAATTCAAGCAGAATGGCAAGGCGCGAACATCCGAAACTTATACGGCAGCACTCAACAGTTTCAAGAAGTTTCGTAAAGACGAGGACATCATGCTCGACTGTTTGACCTCCGAGATAATGGAAGCATACGAGGCATGGCACAAGCAACGTGGCAATTCCCCTAATACCATATCCTTTTACACCCGTATTCTTCGGGCTGTCTATCACCGGGCTGTTGAGGATGACATCATCGAGAACCGCAACCCTTTCCGCCATGTCTATACAGGAGTGGATAAAACCATAAAACGCGCTATTCCATTGCCTCATATCAAGAAAATCAAGGCATTGGATTTATCACTATCCCCTCCATTAGACTATGCCCGCGATATGTTCCTGATGAGTTTCTATCTTCGGGGCATGAGTTTCATAGATATGACCTTTCTGAAGAAAACTGACCTCAAAAATGGCTCGATTGTCTATCGCCGACGAAAGACAGGCCAGCAACTCACAATCGCATGGGCACCAGAGATGCAAGCCATACTCGACAAATATCCCGACAATCCTACGCAATATCTCCTGCCCATCATCAAAACTGAGGGCATCAATGAGCGATATGCCTACCGCAACATCGGCTACAACATCAATCACAGTTTGAAAAAGATAGCCGGTATGGTCGGAATCAATATCCCTTTGACGATGTACGTTGCCCGCCACTCATGGGCCAGCGCAGCAAAAGCAAAAGGCATCCCGCTCAGCGTAATCAGCGAAGGCATGGGCCACGACAGCGAAGCCACCACCCAAATCTACCTCGCCTCTCTCGACACCTCAGTGGTTGACAAAGCCAACAGCCTAATCCTAAAGTCCCTATAAAACACACTAACGCCTCGGTGCTCCAGCATCGAGGCTATTTTGTTTAGCAACCATCCAAATCTCTAAACAAGAGATACTTATTCAGTTTGCAAAGTTACGAAAAAATCTGGAAATGAGGACTAAAACCGTTAACCAAATTTATTATGTTTTACAACATATAAAGTCTTTATGGCCACTTTGTTGAGCAAATCTCACGAGATGATATTCGTATCTCCATGATTATCAGCGAGCACTAAAAAATCCCAATCTCTTGTTTAGAGTTAACTATCAACAACCATATCGGCATGACGAAACGAAACACCATATACAAGATAGTCAAGGACGTTGCCACAAGTTGCGTCACGCGATGTCCTGTCTCGTTTAGCAACCATCCAAATCTCTTGAAAAGAGATACTTAACCAATTGCAAAGGTAAGCAAAATAATTGATAATCAGAACAGCTATCATGGGAATCAACATGAATGTTTTACCAGTTGTGAGATTTTTGTTTAGCAATATCTGTTTATCTTGATTCGTAAGAAGGTATAAGTTAACAGAATAATTGTCATCCAAGACTCTTTTCAAGAGAGGACTAACCGACTTAAAACCTTGCAAGCACAATCACTGCTCATTGAATGGTCTTGCTTGAAACATTCCAAAATATAAACCGATGGCCGATTGTGTCTGTAATTTTGCATTGTAATCAACAACAAACTATAAAATTAAAATTATGGCAATAAATCTTCAAAAAGGACAGCGTATCGAAATCGGCTTAAAGAAAGTCGGTGTCGGTTTGGGATGGGATCCCAACGAAAGTACTGGTTATGACTTTGACCTTGATGCCTCAGCTTTTATGCTTGGTGAAAACAAAAAACTTCCGGCAGATGAGTTCTTCGTGTTCTACAACAATCAGAAATCTCCCGACAGTGCCGTTGAATCATCAGGCGATGATTTAACTGGAGGCAATAGCGATGGTGGAGATGACGAGACTCTGACTGTTGACCTTTCTAAGGTTGACCCTCGCGTGAATGAGATCCTGTTCACTGCTACCATACATGATGCAGAAAATCGTCGTCAGAACTTCGGACAAGTTCGCAATAGCTACATTCGCATCTACAATGCTCTCACTGATGAGGAAATTGCCAAATATGACCTCGATGAAGACTTCTCGGTAGAGACCGCTGTAGAATTTGGCCGACTCTATCGTCGCAATGGCGAATGGAAATTTGAAGCTATTGGCAATGGTTTCAAGGGAGGACTGGAATACTTTATAAACAAATACGCATACTAATCATATATGGCTATACGCATTCAAAAAGGCGGTTCCACCGAAATCAAACTTGAAAAATTTTCAGTCGGATTAGGTTGGCAAGTCCGAGAAGACGCTTCGGCAAAGGATGACTTCGACCTTGATGTATCCGCCTTTATGGTGGATGCGTCTGGTAAGATTCCAACTGATGATTATCTCGTATTCTACAATTCTGAAAAAAGGCTCAAAGCAGATGAGAACGGCAAATTGCTTTCTCCAATCAAGATTGTTCCTTATACAGAATGGCGAAGCAATGATGAAATGAGAGCACAGTCGCGACCTGTTGATCCTGAAATTTCTGTTATCGGTTCAATTGATAACGAAGAAGGAGGCGATGAAGGAGATGCCGAAACTATCGACATGGAACTTTCTAAAGTTCGCTCAGACATCGAAAAGATTATCATCTGTGTAAGCATATATGATGCAAAGAATCGCGGTCAAAATTTCGGGCAGGTTGAGAATGCTTACGTCCGTATATATTCTGAGGGACATGAGGAGATTGGACAAGAAGAAATTATCTACGACTTGACCGAAGACTTCTCAACCTGCGCTTCAGTAGAATTCGTTCAGTTGTATCGTTACAACGGGACATGGAAAATCAAAGCTCTTGGTGTCGGACATCATGGCGAATTTGATGAACTCGTTGCTAAATTTACATGACATGGCTATAGAACTGAAAAAAGGTGGTGATACCCACCGCATCGACCTGACAAAGCGAACCGGCTCGAACTTAAACGGAGAGATTGTCATCAATCTTGACTGGAGTAAGGGTAATGGTGGCTTCTTCGGAATGTTCAAGAGTGCGATTGACCTTGATCTCGGTTGTTTCTATGAAATGCGGGATGGTTCAAAGATGCTGATTGACGGCGTACAGTTCTCTCATGGCCGTGGAGGCAATAGAGACCAACAAACTCGTCAAGGATGTTATACCAAATCACCTTATATCTGGCATAATGGAGATGACCGAGGAGGAAATGCTCAATCAGGAGAAAATATTTCAGTTAATCCAGCTGGTGTTAATGACATTAAGCGGATGATTATATATACCTTCATCTATGAAGGTGCTGCTCGATGGGCTGAGACCGATGCGGTAGTTAAGGTTGCTGTGCCAGGGACAGAAACTGTTGAGGTTAAAATGGGACAGCAAACCAGTGACAAAAAGTTTTGTGCTATTGCCGAACTCAATTTCAATGGAGATAACTCCATCACTGTAAAGAAACTTGTAACATTCCATAATGGTCACGCTGACTGTGACCGGGCTTATGGCTGGGGCTTTAATTACACAGCCGGTTCAAAAGACTAAACTATCATCACACATGGCTATAAGACTTGAAAAAGGTCAGCGAATCAACCTTGAAAAAAACAATGGTTCGAAGCTTACCCAGTTTTGCGTAGGTTGCAACTGGGGAGCGGTGACAAAGAAAGCTTTCTTTGGGTTATCATCCTCTATCGTAGATGTCGATCTTGACCTCAGTTGCCTTCTGTTTGACCAAAACGGAAAACCTATCGACCACATCTACTCTTCACTTTATCGTTTTGGTGACCGCAACATTGGCTTGCCTAACGGTAAACTCGATACACTTGACCATGCTCTTCATCATATTGGGGACGACCTTACAGGTGACCAAGGAGGAGATGACGGTCTTGACAATGAGATTATAACTGTTGACTTGACTAAAATCAATCCCAATGTCAATTCAATCGTGTTCTTTCTCAACATCTACAATAACAACGACTATCAGGGTGATTTTTCCGGAATACCCTACGCATACATAAGAATGTATGAGGGTACTCCTACCAAGGTCAAGGAGGTGTTCGCACAGTATGATGTTGCAACTAAGACTGACTGTGCTGGAATGCGCGGACTGATTCTTGGCAAACTCTATCGTCGTAACGGAGACTGGAAATTCGCTGCCATCGGTGATGCCTACCCGGACCGCTCTATTGTCAACACGTTGGCGCGTGTCATGAAAGACTATTCAAAATAAAGAAATATGAGAAGATTACCTGTTTACATTCTTCTTGACACATCAGGTTCTATGTATGGTGAACCTATTGAAGCCGTCAAAAACGGTGTTCAAATTCTTGTGTCAACACTCAGGAGTGACCCTTATGCACTTGAAACCGCATATCTCAGCGTCATAACATTTAACAGCACTGCTCAGCAGGATGTCCCTCTTACCGAGTTGTCATCTTTTCAGCAGCCCAACTTAACGGCAAGTGGTTGTACGGCTCTCGGTGGCGCATTATCGCTTTTAGCTCAAAGAGCTGATGCTGAAGTTACAAAGACAACCGCAGAACAAAAAGGCGACTGGAAACCATTGGTTTTCATTATGACTGATGGAGAGCCAACTGATGACCTTCAAAAAGGCCTGAATGACTTCAACAAACGCAAATGGGGTGTTGTCGTAGCCTGTGCTGCCGGTCAGGGAGCCAATACTGATACACTCAAAAAAATAACCGAGTGTGTGGTTCAACTCGATACTGCTGACAGCGCTACAATTAAATCCTTCTTCAAGTGGGTATCTGCTTCTATCAGCACAAGCTCAATGAAAGTGGAAGATGGATTTGGCGAAGTAACCGGACTCAGCGAACTTCCACCGCCACCTCCAGAAGTTAACATCGTAGTATAAACTGATTAACATCAAATAAGGGGTGGTTTGATTGAAAAAACAATCACCCCTTATTGCAAATTATTATGAGACGACTACCGGTATATATACTCATTGACACATCCGGCTCGATGAAAGGAGAACCTATTGAGTCGGTGAAGGTTGGTCTTGAAGCAATGGTGTCAAGTCTTCGACAAGATCCTTTTGCCTTAGAATCCGCCTGTATAAGTATTATCACATTTGACAAGGATGTTAAGTGCATACTACCACTGACTCCGCTTGAAGATCTTCAGCTACCTGAGATAACCACACCCGATTCAGGCCCAACTCACACAGGAGCTGCATTGAAAATGCTGATAGAACAGGTAGATAAAGAGGTTCAACTAATCACTCCAGATCGCAAAGGAGATTGGATGCCTTTACTTTTCTTGTTAACTGATGGTAAGCCTTCGGATTTACAAGAATATAACAATATTGTAAATGAGGTTAAGAAGCGTAAATTTGCAAGTATTGTTGCCTGTGCAGCTGGAATGAAGGCGAAGCCCGAACCGTTGAAACTTCTGACTGAACAGGTGTATATGCTCGATACACTTGATAGTGCCGGATTCAAAAAATTCTTCAAATGGGTGTCTGATTCAATCGGTGTTGGTAACCGAAGCGTTGGTTCAGCCGAAGATTTAGTTCTACCTCCACCTCCAGAGGAAGTTAATCTAATCGTATAAGTTATGAACTGTAAACTCGTTGGAAATTTCGTTCAGCATCTGGAGATTATACTATCTCCGGGTGAGGATTTCTATGTAGAAAAAGGTGCTTTAATTTATCTTGAAAGTGGCATAGAAAAAGAGTTGAGTTTTAATGGTTCAGGTTTGGGTCGACTCATAGGAGCAAAACTTTCTGGCGAATCGCTCTTCATCATCAGGTTATATAATAAAAGCAATCAACCAAAGAAGCTCGTTATCGGCAGTCATTACGGACTTCATCCTGTAAAAATCACTGGAGAAACTATGATCTGCCATAGAAGTGTGTATGTGGCATCAAATAATCGAGTTGATGTAAGCACAAAAATCTCAATAGCCGGGTTGGTGGGAGGAATGGGGTTGCTCCTACAAAAAATATCAGGTAATTCAACTGTCTTTCTTGATACAAAAGGGACTCCAATCTCAATAAGTCTTCGTCCGGGTGAAACTATAGAAGTAGATGAAGATCATATCCTCGCACTTCATTCAATTTCGGAAAGTCAAATGTCATCCAACTGGTCATTGGGTAACCTTTTAGGAGGAGAAGGACTAAGTATGTTAAAAATAATCGGTCCGGGTCAAGTATATCTCTCACCGGGCACATTTCATCAACCAGTAAATCAATAACTATAACGATGCGAAGATTACCTATATATTTCGTCATAGACGTATCAGAGTCGATGGTCGGAGAACCAATTGAACAAGTACAGAAAGGAATGCGTGACATAATACAAGAGTTACGCACAGATCCTTATGCTTTGGAAACTGCATGGGCCTCTGTAATTGCATATGCAGGCAAAGCACAGACTCTGACACCACTTACCGAACTATTCAAGTTCTATCCTCCAATAATTCCAATTGGTGGAGGTACATCTTTGGGAACAGCCCTTGAATTCCTGATGAGAGACATTGATACAAATATTGTAAAAACAACTGTTGAGCAAAAAGGAGATTGGAAACCAATTATTTTCCTTTTTACTGATGGAACTCCTACGGACGACCCCACTAACGCAATAAAACGTTGGAATGAAAAGTATCGTAACCGCACTCAGCTGGTTGTGATTTCAATCGGGGATAATATTGATCCTCTCTTATTTGGTCAGCTAACGGGTGAGATAATACGTTTTAATCCGAGTGACGCATTATCTTATAAATACTTCTTCAAATGGGTTACTGACTCTATAAAAACTACCAGTATGTCTGTAACTGACTACAATGACGATGAAGTGAAACTTGCCCCCATCGACGGCATAAATCTCGAAAAGGTTGACCCCAATAAGCAGATTAAAGTTGATGAGAATTTTGCAGTACTTGTAGGTAAATGCCAGACAACAGGAAAGAAGTACCTTATCAAGTATGCGAAACGTAGCCATAAACTTGAAGGTCTCGAAATGTTCAATGCGATGGACTTTAAGTTGGTTGGTGCATATCCAATAGACGGAGAAGCATATGACCAGCTATCAGACGGTAAAAACGTAAACCGAAAAATCAATTCCATGGAACTGGTTGGGGCTCCGACATGTCCCTGCTGTGGTAATCAGTTTGGATTGGTTACTTGTGAGTGTGGTAATGTGTTCTGCGTTGGCGAGAGTCCAGTGAATAAGTGCCCGTGGTGTGGCATGGAAGGAATGCTTGGCACTGCCGAAGGTGGTATTGATATATCCAGAACAAGAGGATAAGTTATGAAAAGAGAAGAACGAATCATACGCCGCATTCGCACTGTCGTTGACAACGGGCGGATGCTTGTGGTTGAGGTGCTTCAAGGGATAGGAGTATCTCCATCTAATAGTCAGATTGATGATTTTCTGGCTTGGCGTATCAAAGATGAATGGAAACGCTATCAAGAAGAACGTATGGCAAACTATGTGATTGAACAAAATAATCTCAATGGAGCTACTATAGTATTTCCAAATGGGAAGAAAGGCTCAGAGTATTATCAAGAGGTAAGTTTGAATATGTCCAATTATGAGGATGTCTGGTTTGAAGGATTAGAGGAAACAGGATTATTGGACAATATAAGCATTGAGACTGGTCTAATATCTCTTACGGGAACTCCGGTCGAAGCTAAAACTTATGACTTTAAGCTCTGTGCTAAAGTCAAAGGATGGGAACAAGGAGATCCTATTCTTGAACGTAAATTCAATATAGCGTTTAATCCTGACCCACGTGACCTTTGGGAACCCAAACCTGTTCCTGCCGATTTGCCATTTCAGAAGGAGGATGAGGCAAATGATTACGTCCTTGTGCCAGAATTTGAAGGATTGCCACAGAAAGACATCGTAGTGGCCAGCAAGAGAGGTCGTAGCCATGCGCAGGAGGGGAAACCTCGTGACGATGATTTCCGTGTTAGCTTCAATGCTCAAAACGGTTGGTATGTTCTTGCAGTTGCTGATGGCGCAGGTTCTGCTAAATATTCGCGTGAGGGTTCCCGCATCGCTTGTGAAACAGTAGAGCAGTATTGCAAAGAAAAACTTGCAGAACAAGGTGAAGAATTTGAAGCTGTCGTAAAGATGTATGCTGAAAATCAAACACAAGAGAATCTGAAACCTGTTGTGGGAAAGATTCACGAGATATTGTTCAAAGCAGCAACAGAAGCGCATCGTGCAATTGTTAAAAAAGTTGATGAATGCAGTGAACCTGCTGTGTTGAAAGATTTCTCCACGACTTTATTGCTCGCAGTATGTCGTAAATTTAGCTTTGGCTGGTTTGTCGCATCTTTTGGTGTTGGAGACGGTGCAATAGCTATTTATGATAAAAATGCCGACTCTATAAAGTTGCTTAACGAACCTGATGGAGGAGAGTATGCAGGTCAAACTCGTTTCTTGACGATGGAATCAATTTTTAGAGACAGAACACGCATCAAGATGTCAATAGTGCCGGACTTTACTGCATTGATGCTTATGACAGATGGCATAAGTGACCCATTCTTTGAGACGGACGCAAATCTTGCAAAGAAAGAAAAATGGGATGAACTCTGGGAGAATCTCGTAAATGAAGTTGATTTCTCAGATGACAACGAGAACTCAAAAAATCAACTGCTTAAATGGCTTGATTTTTGGAGCCCAGGCAATCATGATGATAGGACAATAGCTATCCTTTACTAACAGATTGAAAATTATCACATGGCAGATATAGTAAAACTAACCGCATCCGATAATACTCAGGTCGAATTCATAAATGAGATTTCGGCTCAGGGCGGTATGAAAGATATGTATTGGTGTCCGGGAAAGAAAGAAGTAGTCCTGTTCTTCAGAGAGAAGATTGATGCCAATTCTAAAGATCGCCTTAATAATATCGTTGGGTTGTATCGTGAGAGAATATTCAACCAAATGGGTGGTGAGTATTGGAAAAATCTTTTCTGTTGGCCAACAAAGCTTGTTGAGTGGAATGGAAAATTCGGATTGGTATGTCCTGCATATGATGCACACTTTTTCTTTGCTGACGGACCATTCAAAGGGAAAGAAAAAAATGGAAAATGGTTTGCCTCTGCCAAGTTACGCAATCGACATCTTCGTCCGCAGGATAAGGGTACATGGTTGAGTCATTTTCATATGTTAATCAAGATAGCTCGTGCTGTAAAACGCTTACACGCAGCTGGATTAGCCCATTCTGACTTATCATATAACAATGTTCTTCTGGATCCTGCCGGGGGTAATGCCTGCATAATAGACTGTGATACCTTGGTTGTTCCCGGCAAGTATCCTCCTGAAGTTGTTGGTACTCCCGATTTTATCGCTCCTGAAGTACTGCAAACCCGTGAGTTAAAGATTGGAGACTCCAATAAGAAACTTCCTTGTAGAGCAACGGACTTACATGCACTCGCTGTAATGGTCTATATGAATCTGCTTTACCGCCATCCTCTGCGAGGAGGAAAAGTTCACGATGTTAACGATGAAAAACGTGATGAGGCTATGTCTATGGGAGAGAAAGCACTTTTCATAGAACATCCTACTGATACGTCAAACAGAGTAAAACCTCAGAATCTTGGCAAAGCAGAACTCCCACAAGGCGACCCATCAAAATTACCATATACCATATGTGGCCCATACTTGAAAGATTTGTTTGACAGAGCATTTATTACAGCTCTGCATGATCCGTCAAGACGCCCTACTGCTGATGAATGGGAGCAAGCACTGGTAAAAACCACTGACTTAATGCAACCATGTCAAAATCCCAACTGCGAAGCTCACTGGTTTGTCTTTGATAATAAGATGAAGCCTCGTTGTCCGTTCTGTGGTACAGAATACCACGGCCAGCTTCCGGTGCTAAATCTTTACTATTCACCAAGGAACGATGGTAAATTTACTCCAGAGAATTACCGTCTGATGGTATATGACAAGCAGACACTTTATATGTGGCATGTAAATCGTTTTGTTGTAGCCAACGAGAAAACTTCTGCTGAAGATAAAAAGCCTGTCGGAGATTTCCATTTCCATAACGGACAATGGATACTCATAAACCGCCGGCTCCCAGATATGTGGGACAAAACAGATGATAAACAAATTCCCATTGGCGGATACGTGCCCTTGACGGAAGGTCGAAAAATTCTCTTGTCAAAGAAAGATGGAGGAAGACTAATAATTGTTCAGATAATCAGCAATTGATGAATTGATATGCCTATAAAAGACCAATGTGCGAACTGCCGTTTTCAAGATAGTGGAAACTGCACAAAACTCGTTCCTTCATTTGACGGAACGAGTTGCGACGTATATGCAAAAAGAATAAACCTTGAGAAAGAGAACGAGTACCCAGATTTAGTGCAACCGATTGAAACTGAGTCTGAAAATCAGGATGACAATTTCTACGATGATGAAATTGAACAGCCCAGTGATGAGGATATTCATGGCTGGTTGAAGTTCTTCCTTATTTTCTTTGTAGGAATCGGGTCTTTTGCTTCACTAATAATTAGCTTTGTAACGTTTGAAGCTGCTGACAACTTTTGGTTCTCTGCTTCAGATGTCGCATTTGCTTTGGTGTATTTAGCAACAGGCATTTTCACCTTGGTGGCCTTTTATAAGCGAGATACCGATGCTGTTTTTTTGGCTAAAACATTTGTAATTCTTTGTTTTGCGTCAAATTTGCTTGCACTATTTGTATCTGATGGAGAAGTTGGGAGTGACAAGATGGTTTTGAGAATGATACGATCCATTATATGGTGCTGTATTTGGTTCATATTCTTGTGTAGTTCCAATCAAGTTCAAAACATAATCCCTAAAAGCTATAGAAGAACCAAAACCCGTGATTGGATTATAATTGCTACCGTGGTCCTACTCCCATTTATCTGTATTGGTTTGGGAATTGCTTCAGAGAAAAAATCGCATACCGAGACTGAAACAGTTGCCTTAACGAATCTGTCTCTTGGCGCAAATCAGTTTAGTGACGGTAGGGTTGTTTTATCTGTACCGGATGGTGTAGATTGTGATGAAACTATGGCAGAGAACACGAAGGTATTCTCTCTATCCGATGCTGAAACAGGAGCCGAAGTAACTATTGTAAGTGATTACGATACTGATGTGACCAAGAAAAACTTTAATCAGTATTGGAGAGGATGGAAATCCGATGAATTGGATAACATTGACTATGCAGTCGTAAAGGATGAAAAGAAGTCAAATGATGATGTCACGGTATTTTATAAGTTGATACGTGTAAATGTAGAAAATCCTGTAGATTGGGAATTTGCCCTTGTGTTTCATCATGCGTCAGGAAAGGTTTGTTTGATCTCAGGATATTCAAGTTCCGAGACAAATTCACCGGTAGCCTACATAATTAACAACTTAAAGTTTTTGTGATGAGATATTATATCCTACGCAACAATACCGAATATGGCCCTTATGAAGTTGCTGTGCTAAAGCAATATGTAGATGATGGGAGGATTCTTTTGCACGATCAAGCGAAAGATTCTAATACCGGTGTTATGAACACCGTAGGATATTATCTAAGGCGGAATAACGCCAAGGTAAAAATTAAAAGCAAAGGTTCGTGGACCAATTAAAAGCGATTGGCTCTGAACTCATTTTGCCAGTAGGCTTATTAAAAAGCAAACAATGGTTGTCAGACAAAAGATTATTGCTACTGGCTCTCATTGGTCTTGGTCCCAGTGTAATTATGTTGTTGCCAATTCATGGATTTGGTGTTTTTTATGCTGTTGCATTATATTTCTCGGCTATATGGGGATTATTTTTCTATTATTTCTTCAAGACACAACAAGTCAGACTAAAGATTACGTTATCCGTATTCTTTTTGACACAAGGTTTTGTATTCATTCTTTGGGATGTACTGGGACTTCCATCCCTTAACCCATTTTATCAACTGATTGACACAGTATTCATTTTAGACCTATTCGGATATATCTTTGGTGTAGGATTGACTGAGGAACTCGTAAAATTGCTTCCTCTTTTATTGATATATAGATTTGCAAAAGAACCATTACAGCCAAAAACATTGGTCTTTTATGGACTTATGTCTGGTATAGCCTTCGGTGTATTTGAGGGTGTTCAATATCAAATGTCTGTGAATATACAACTTGATTACACATCCTCATTCTTCATGAATATCGCGCGGCTAACCAGCCTTCCTTTCATACATGCAATATGGACCGGTATAGCAGGGTATTTCATTGGCTTTGCAAAGCTATATCCTTTATATCGTCATGCTTTGTATTTCCTTGCAATATCAATCCCAAGTGTGATGCACGGATTGTATGATACTTTCTGTAGTTCATATCTTGGGATGTTAATTGCACTGCCAATTACATTTATAGCTGTTTTCTTGTTGACAACCTACCTCAGACAAGCACAGGATTACCAGACAAAACTTATCAAGTGAATGACCTATGAAAGCAATTGAACGGGCAGCAATATCCAGAATATTGATAGATCTCATAAAGGCTGACAAAGTTATTGATAGCCGAGAGATGGACTTGTATCGTAACTTAAAAGAGCAATTTTCTATTTCACGTCAAGATGAGATAGAGGCATATCTTATGCCACTTAATAAGGCTGTTCACATTATTAAGGAAATGGAAGACAGTACTAAGTCAGACCTTTTAGGAACTTTTGAGGATATGACTATTAGCGATGGCTTTTGTGCGCGTGAGGAAGCATTGTTAATGCTTATGCTTCAGTATTGTTTGAGGAATGAGAACCTCGAAAGTGATGTGATTTCCACAAAAATTGATGAATCGTGGTTCGATGAGCGTCAAGTATTATATGTCGAGTCGCATCATGCCAAAGAAGTGAATTTCTCAATATCTTCAAATTTGCGAGCAATATCACGAGAATTGAAATTATGTGGACTGGACTTTGTTTATCTTCCGGAAATAGTTCATCATTATATCACAACACCCAAAGAGTTGCTACATGAGGTTGTTGCAATGCTTTCACCATCTTTGACTGAAAGTGCAGTAGCTGGGTTACTTACAAAAATCAAACTTTTCAAAACTGATACTTTCTGCATTGAACAGCTACATCATAAATTGGGGTTCGAGGATCTGATAGACACTCCGCCATCTTTGATGTTTAGAATTAGCCAGTCAAGAGTCGGAAATGATATTTATACGAATTTTCTACGAATTGAGCTGACTGGGGATGCTGTTTCCATCGTTCAGGATATGGTCGATACATTTCTGGATTATCATAGTAGCGACAGGATTGTCGTATCTCATAAAAAGGATGAGAAAGGGAGTTTCCTTTATAAAGGCTTTTATAGGCAAGTCTTTGAAATCTTATTGCTTCAGAAAGCTGTAATGTGCCATATGTTGATTGATTTCATTCATGGCACTATATCGTTCCCTGAAATTGATGTAACGCTTTCTGGCTTGCATCGTAAAGAAAAGGCATTATATACATTATTCGTATATGAGACTCAAAATGGTGGGATAAGTTTTACCCCACCTCAATCGGTCAAACAACTCCCAAAGTTTGACCGCCGTATGGAAATTTTGCAACGCAGATACGCCAAAATATATGCCGCGTTTGGTGGTGAAGAAAAAAACGCGCCTGATATTACAAAAGCAGATATTCGTTTGCATATGATCAGTGGTATAAGACGAGCTATAAATAAGCAGGCGGAAAAAATATATGATGCTGAGCGCTTTGTAATCAACCGCGACAAGAATGGTATATATGGCATTTCTGCCATCCCAGATGTCTTTACAAGCAAAGATTTCAGTGGAGAACAGCCAATAAGTATCTTTGATTCAGAATTATTCATCAACCTATCTAAACTCGGGTAACACACCTGCAAGGTTGCAATGGAATCAAGCAGAATATATATGTCTATGGGTTATAACATTCCGACAATCCATGTTAAGGATTGCTCAGGTTGTAACTTTGTACCATCAAAATAAACTAAAACGGACGTATATGAAACTCTTCGACCTCTTCAAAAAGTCATCAACATCTGCCACGACTACAGAAGTTGACACAATGGTACTTCCTATGGAAGAACATCCAAAGTTGTCAGCAGAGAATAACTGCAAATCTTCTGGTAATGTGATTTCAATCACATACGGAACGGGGATGCCGATTGATGTAATCTATGCTTTTATTGCCCATAATTATGAGCAGGACGGTTATCAGGATGCTCTCGTTAACACCAGCGTGGAGTACTGCACTGCAAAGGAGAACATCATTCTCAACGAACTCAACCAACTCTTCCGTCGTGTCCTACTTCGTTATCGTGGTGAAATTCGAGAGATTGATGTTCAGATTGATAATGCCAAATCTCTCTTTGCCCTCACAAGTGCTTCACAACTGACAGCTCACAAGGAAACGTGTGAAGAACATATCTCCGAAATCCAAGGCATGATTGAGAAAGTTAATGCCAAAGATCCTGAAATGATGACAATGATTGAGTCATATCGCCGAGGTTTCACCAAAGGCTGTGCCGCTCAAACTGCAAACTTCCTAAATCCTAACCGCATAACCGCTTGAAGAAATGAATAAAGCTACTAATTTCGGATGCCAGTTAATTGGTTGGGATGCTAAAATCCTATCTACCTGTGGAGAAGCCAGTAAACGACAGTTCAGAAAACTGATTTCAGCGGTGTCAATAATGATGATACTTTGGGGTACTGTTGGTTATTGCTTTGCTGACAATTATCTCAATATCACAAGCATTTTTGGGCGTATAGGTGTATCTTTGGTATTTATGACAATAATTCTCTGCATAGAACGAGTCATAATACTTTCTGTCGGTAAAAATCATGGGATGGCTCTTATGCGACTTTTCCTTGCGCTCTGCATGGCTATACTTGGAGCAAGCATATTTGACCAACTTATTTTCCACAATGACATACAACAAGAGATAGCATCTCATCGAGAAGATGTTATCACAAAGACTGTTAACAAGCGACTTGCAGTATATGACTCTGACATTGCAAGAATCACTATGGCCGTGGATTCAATTAGCCGATGCAATGATGAACTATATAAACAGATAGAAGCAAAACCAACAACAACCGTAACAGCAGTGTCTTCATCTGAACAAATTGCCGGCATGGGCGAGGATGGAAAACCTATAAAGACTACTGTCCAGAGTGTCAATAAGACCATTGTACCGAATCCTCGTATCGCACAAGCCCAAGGCAACGAAGAGCAAATAAAGATCTACACTGAGCAACTTGAACAGTTAAGATTAGATAAGAAGGACATTGACAAGACAACACGTGACGAAATCAATAGTCGTCCAACAGGGTTTATAGAAGAACTTGAAGCCACAATACGTGTAATATCACAAAGTTGGGTATCCCTAACTTTCTATCTGGTTATGTTTGCTTTCCTTATATTCTTAGAATTATTCGTACTCACAATCAAAATGGGAGAAAAGCCATGCAATTACGAGCTGATAGTAGAACATCAGTTAAGCCATAAGAGAACTATGCTCCATAACACAGAAGTATCATTAACCAATTAAATCATAGAATTATGTATAACAACAATAATATCAATATCACCCCAAAACTCATAAAGGGCGCAATATGGGGAGTGGCAGGAATCGTGCTTCTTATCGTTGCTATGGCCTTCATCCGTCCTTGGTACAATGTATGGTCGCAGGAAATGGAAGGTAAAGCAGAATTTGCTAAAGCTGAACAGAACCGTAAAATCAAAATTGAGGAGGCTAAAGCTAATCTGGAAGCCGAAAAACTAAACGCGCAGGCAGAAATTGAACGCGCTAAAGGAGCGGCGGAGGCTATACGAATTGAAAACGGCTCCATTACCCCAACCTATATTCAATATCTATGGGTGCGTCAGCAAGGAGACCTGAACAACAAGACCGTAATATATGTGCCAACGGAAACCAATCTTCCAATTCTTGAATCAACGAGAGCCTTGCAAAATCCACAAGAATAACAACAATTAAACAACAATCATATGTCACAAAAACAACCTTACACAGGCTTTACCGACGCAGAAGTGTTGGAGAGCCGCAGAAAGAACGGGGTTAATGTTCTTACCCCACCTGAAAAGGATCCGTGGTGGAAAGAGTTTCTTGACAAGTTCTCTGACCCGTTAATCATTATCCTGTTGGTTGCCGGTGTGCTGTCAATCGGAATTTCATTCTATGAATATTTCGGGTTGGGACAGGACTGGAAAGTATTCTTTGAGCCAATCGGTATTTTCGTTGCTATCGGTCTTGCAACGACACTCGCTTTCATTTTTGAGCAGCGGGCAAACAAGGCTTTTCAGATTCTCAATCAGGTAAATGACGACGAGTTGGTGGAGGTGATGCGCAATGGAACCACCACTACAATTCCTCGCAAAGATGTTGTTGTAGGAGATATTGTTATCATCAACACTGGCGACGAAATTCCCGCCGATGGCGAGCTTCTCGATGCCGTAACCCTCAGTGTTGACGAATCAACTCTTACTGGAGAACTGCTTTGTGCCAAAACAACTGACCCGGCACACTTCGATAAAGATGCTACCTATCCTTCAAACCACGTTATGCGTGGCACAAAGGTAATGGAAGGGCATGGCGTTATGCGGGTTCTCAAAGTGGGTGATGCTACTGAAATGGGTAAGGTGTTTGAGGAAGCCCAGATTGATGACAGTGTCAAGACTCCCCTCAATGAGCAGCTTGACGGCCTTGCAGATTGGATTACCAATGTCAGCTATGGTTTCGCCGGTCTTATCATCGTTGGTCAGCTTATCCATTTCCTCGGCTGGAGTAATTGGCAAGCCTACACTCTGATTGTACCTGTCGCATTGTTCTTCTGGCTTGTCATCAAGAAATTTGAAGATTGGTCGAAAGCCAAGTGTATCTTTACCATTGTAGGCTTCTTTATCATCTTCTTCGGGATGGTGATAGGCGCGTTCTCTATGGTAACACCTGATGCAACAAGCGCCGACTGGTCGCTGTTACTCGCCCATACACTCAAAACTCTGATGGTTGCAGTTACGCTTATCGTGGTTGCTGTGCCTGAAGGCCTGCCTATGGCGGTTACCCTTTCGCTGGCATATAGTATGAGCCGTATGCTCAAGACCAACAATCTTGTGCGCAAAATGCACGCTTGCGAAACAATGGGGGCAACCACTGTTATCTGTACCGACAAAACCGGCACACTGACGCAGAATCAGATGCAGGTCTATAAGACCAATTTCTTCGGTGAGCCATCAAATGAGATTCTATATGAAGGTATTGCTGTAAACTCAACCGCTCAACTTGACCTCTCAGGCGACAAACCAGCCGTTCTTGGCAACCCGACAGAAGGCGCGTTGCTCTTGTGGCTGAAAGAACGCGGAGCGGATTACCAGCAACTTCGTACCAAAGCAAGCCGCATTGAAGAATTGCCGTTCACTACTGAGCGCAAGTACATGGCTACAGTGGTCAAGTCAGCCACCAGCAAAAATATACTCTACGTCAAAGGCGCACCCGAAATCGTTTTCGGAATGTGCAAAAACACCTGTGGTGTAACCGATAAAGAGGTTAATGCGCAGCTTCTCGAATATCAGAATCAGGCTATGCGTACCCTCGGCTTCGCTTATCAGGAACTTGACGACAATAATGCGACGATTGAAAATAGCAAAGTAGTTGCCAACAATCTTACATTCCTCGGAATTGTGGCTATTTCCGACCTTGTACGTATCGATGTACCAAATGCCGTCAACGAGGTAATCGACGCAGGAATCAAGGTTAAGATTGTAACAGGCGATACGCCCGGAACAGCAAAGGAAATCGGACGCCAGATTGGTCTTTGGAATGACGAAACTGACACCGACCGCAATATCATTACCGGTGTTGAGTTCGCAGAACTTACGGACAGTCAACTCCGTGAACGTGTCGGAGAACTGAAGATTATTGCCCGTGCCCGCCCGATGGATAAGAAGCGTCTGGTTGAGGCACTCCAAGCAAATAATGAAGTTGTAGCCGTGACTGGCGACGGTACAAACGATGCACCTGCACTGAAAACTGCCCATGTGGGTCTTTCGATGGGCGATGGAACATCCGTTGCTAAAGAAGCCTCCGACATTACTATCATCGACAACTCATTCTCCTCAATCGGTCGCGCCGTTATGTGGGGCCGTTCCCTCTACAAGAACATACAGCGATTCCTCCTCTTCCAGCTCACCGTCAATGTGGCGGCCTGCTTCCTCGTGCTGTTCGGCTCTTTCATGGGCACAGAGTCGCCGCTTACCGTGACACAGATGCTTTGGGTCAACCTGATTATGGATACCTTCGGAGCAATGGCTTTGGCATCGTTGCCACCATCGGAAAGTGTGATGAACGAAAAACCGCGTCATCGCGAAGCATCGATTCTTTCCAGTTCCATGTTGTGGGAACTTTGCAGTGTAGGCTTCATCTTCTTCGCAATCACCCTCGGATTCTATTGGCTGTTTAACCATGCAACTGTTACTTCCATTCCTCAGATGTTGCACACCGTCATTGGCGCAGCACAGGAAATGACACCTTACGAGGCGACCCTACTGTTCTCAATCTTCGTATGGACTCACTTCTGGTATATGTTCAACGCCCGCAGCTTTGAAACCGGCGAAAGCGTTTTCAAACTCAAAATGAGCAGCGGCTTCTGGACAATAGTCGCAATCATTGTCATCGGCCAGCTCTTCATAACCGAAATCGCTTACGAATTCTTTAATGTAGAGCCTATGCTCCATACCCTTGACTGGAGCTTCAACCCCTCCGGCGCGCTCGACCTTCTCATCATCGTTGGAGCCTCATCGTTTGTTCTTTGGATTCGTGAAATCTACAGACTATTCAAAAGGTAACTAAATAAAGTAACCCGAAAGTGCATCGGGGCCATTTCCCCGATGCACTTTTTGACTAAAACCACAAAATGAGCGATAATAATTATAAAAAAATCGGAGTAGCGCCTCGTTTTCATGAAGTACTTTCGACAGGGCTATACACAGGTCTTGTTCCGGTAGCCCCCGGCACTGCGGCAGCTTTAGTCGCACTTGTGTTGTGGTATGGATTATATCTCGTTCTTAGTCCTGCTATATTGTTTTGGACTACCCTTACCCTTATTATTGTCGTTACAATCGTTGGTGTTTGGACATCAAATGTTATGGAGCAATATTGGGGCCCGGATCCACGAGCTGTTGTAATAGACGAGTATGTTGGAACATGGATACCACTACTTGTAGCACCTTGTGGAAAATATACTTGGCTTCTGGCTATTATTGGATTTATCTCTTTCAGGATTATCGACATTTTCAAGCCTTTTGGATGCAGAAAAATAGAACGAGTAATGCCTGGTGGTTGGGGTGTAATGTTTGATGACGTGCTGGCAGGTCTATATGCTTTAATCATAGTTATTTTAGTAAAAACAGTAATATTTTAGTGGATTATGAAAGTACCAGGACTAACTTTCTCTTGGAAACGTGCACTTGGAATAACACAAGCCAAGCAGCAAATATCCCGTAGGATTGGAATACCAATGACTAAGGCTGGTATTGAACGTAAAATGGGTAAAGCTATCATTAAAACCATCTTTGATAAATGATTGCGTTTTTGTACATTCTTGTAATGGATTCATACATTCGTAGCTAATGTTTACATCCTTCCACTGAGTGGTATTTAACTTTGAATGAGAAAACTTCTGAACATTATGAATGCAAAAGTAATTTTAAGCGTCATCACTATGCTTTGGGTGGCGGTTACGGCATCGGCAAAATCTACCACCTCACAGCCGGATACATACGCATATACCCGTGGTATAGAAGCGTATCAAGAAGGTAAGAATCAAGATGCCCTTGACTGGCTCAATAAGGAGATTAGTGACCATCCGGATAATGGATATGCCTATATTTACATTTCAGCCCTTCGATATGGAAATGATGAATATGGGAAAGCTCTGTCTGCCATAAATCAAGCACTCAAAAAACTACCTAAGAAAGATAAGGAGTACACAGCTGTGGCTTATGGTACTCGCGCAGGGATTTATCTCGTCATGGAGGATACTATCAGTGCATTAAAAGACTATGAGGTGGCAATTAAGCTGGAACCGGAGAACAAGCGTCATTATGACCGACGTGCCCAAGTTTATTTTGAGCAGGGGCGATACGATTTATCGGATGCAGATTACCAAAAGATGATTAGTCTGGATCCTGGGGATGTAATGGGTTATATGGGTATTGGACGCAACGCCAAAGAACAGAAACGATATGACGACGCTCTTGAAAGATTCAATTATGTTATTAAAATGGAGCCAGATTATGACTCAGGATATTCATTCCGTGCAGAATGCTATATCGCTCAGAAGAAATATTCTGAGGCCATTGATGATATTATCCGTGCATTGTCCATAAGTGGGGACCGCAAGGCGCATTATCTTTTGGTAACAATCGACAAGGAAGCGTTGCCTGTCGTTAAAGCAAAATTCCAAGTTCAAGCTAACAAGAATCCGAACGAGGCCGAATGGTATTATTATCTTGGTCAGGTATTTGAAGCGAATAATAAACCCACCGAAGCGATTGCCTATTATGAGCAGGCACATAATCGCGATGCAAATGCAATATTTATGGAACGTACAGCCAATTGCTACTTTGATATGGGAAACTATGAGTATGCATTGGATTACGTTAACCGTGCTATAAATATGGACAGCAATGATTATGACCTTGTCCTACTGAAAGGCAATATTCTTAATGAGATGGGAAACTATCCTGAAGCCATTGCTGAATTGGACAAATATGTTGCAAAATATCCCGATAATTATTTCGGCTATTATCGTCGAGGATGGTTCAAAGATGAAGCTAACGATGTAGATGGTGCTATGGACGATTATACTATGTCAATAACTCTCGAACCGCGATATGCTTACGCCTATTGTGGTCGTGGCAGATTTTATCACGAGCAAGGCAAAACTGAATTGGCCAAAGCAGATTTTGAGAAAGTTATAGAATTAGACACTGTTCCTGAACCGGGCTCATCATGTGCACATTACGCGTACTATTATCTTGGACAGAAAGATAAAGCCATCGAATTTATGGATAGCCTTATAGCAAAAAATGATGATAGAGCGGGAAGTTATTATGATGCGGCCTGTCTATACTCCATAATGGGAGAACAGAATACCGCACTTGATTTTCTGACAAAGGCATTTGAACAGGGATATCGTAGAATAGCACATACATACGCAGACCATGATCTTGACAATATCCGAGAATTGCCTGAGTATAAAAAATTACTCGAAAAATACATTATTGAAGTGGTTGTTGAAGATATAAAAAGTCAAGATGATATATCGTATTGTGCAACTGAAATCGTTGAAGTGCCTTTTACAAAAGAAGGTGGAGTTACAAAGGTTAAATGTACAATTAATGGTCTGCCACTTCACTTTGTGTTTGATACAGGAGCAGCAGATGTCACTATGTCAATGGTTGAAGCAAACTTCATGTTAAAAAATGACTATATAAAGCCAGACGATATTATTGGGTCAGCACGTTATATGGATGCTAACGGAGACATTACAGAGGGAACGGTTGTTAATCTACGCAACGTTAATTTCGGTGGATTGGAACTGGAAAACGTCCGTGCTTCAGTTGTCCGCAACCAAAAGGCACCGCTCCTACTTGGTCAATCAGTTCTCGGTCGCCTCGGCAAAATCGAGATTGACAACCCCGGTCTCAAATTGGTAATTACCCATAAGAGGAATAAATCTAATTTTGAACGATAACCTCATCAAACAAACGATACATGAAAAATATATTTTGGTTAATTGAAAGGTTGCGATTGAGGTCGCTTTTCACAATCATTTTCTCGGTTGCCATATTGGTATGTAATGGGCAACTGCTACCTTCTGATGGATATGATAACGATATTGAGAAGAATGGGATAGACACTGAGTCTGGCTACTTTCGATTGTCAGAGGCGCCGATTTCTGTTAATGTTCCTAATGGTTTTGTTTTCATCAAGGGAAACGATACACGCAGAATCTTAACAGAAGATTGGGGTAATTCATCTGACAACGTAAAGGAAGTCGTTGGGATGTTTATTCCTGATACAACATCCAATGTGGGTTGTCTCAATAAGGGGTATATTATTTCTTACCGCACTATTGGTCATGTAAATGATGACCGTATGCCTCGATTTAGCTTTAAGAAACTGCTGAAAGCACTTCAAAATTCACCGGAGTATAAGAGTAGCCGAGTAGGTTGGGCTTGGACACCAGAATACGATATGAATACGCATCGATTGTCATTGCCTTTGATGTACATTGAGAATGGAGTCGATAGTATATTTGGAGGAAGACAAATGATATTTGGCAAAGAGGGATTGGTAGAAATTGAACCAATTTCCTCTATAGCTGATTTACAATGGGTGTATGACCATGAAACGGACATCGCAAATTCGATCACATATAATACTGGGGCGGCATACTCGGACTATAAGGATAAACCAGAAAACGCAAGCTATTTGTCGGTAGCCTCATTTTTATATGGCAGACCGAACCCTCATGTGTCAACAGACTCAACAGAAGATTTGCTGAACGAAGACAGTCCATTCATCCCTAAATCATGGATTGTTATTTTTTGTGCGTTGGGGTGCATACTACTGTTTTTTGGAATTTCTGTTCTCATTACAAATTCCAAAGATGAAGCTAAGGCTGCCATTGCCAAAGTCGCAATTAATGTTCTCCTACGAATGGGCATCTTCGTTACTCTCTATGTTCTTTCAATTGTTCTTGGAGCTTTCCTCATTTGGTTGGGCATCAATGTGACAATATGGGCAATCCCGATGCTGTCGTTGTACACGATAATAATATTGGGGGGCATGTGGTGTCTGATAGGTGCTTTTAGCCTGTTTCTGGTTAAGCCCTTATTCCAATTCACTTCATCTAAAAATCCCAAAAGAATTGAGCTCAAGTATTCTGACGCACCTGAACTCTTCAAGTTAATTGAGGAAACAGCGCAGGCCACTGGTGTCAATTATCCTAAACGTGTCTTTGTGTCTTCTGATGTAAATGCCTGCGTTTTCTATAATACAACATTTTGGAATATTTTCTTTCCTGCTAGAAAAAATATCGAAATTGGATTGGGACTATTGTTTGGTCTCAATAAACAGGAACTTAAAGCTGTCATTGCACATGAGTTTGGCCACTTTGGTGAAAACAGTATGAAGATTGGTTCTGTAGTATCCATTGGTTATGAAATCATAGGCAATCTTGTTAATCGCAGGGACTTTCTGGATCAGTGGCTGGTAGATTGGCAAACCTCAAACTCACATTGGGTATGGCGATTTTTTGGCTCTATGACGGCTGGCTCTATTGGAGGAGTACGAAAACTTATGTATAGAATATATGTTTTCGTTCAGAAAGGTTTTTTGGGCCTATCTCGTCAGATGGAATATGATGCGGATAAGATTTCTGCTGACACCGTCGGTAATGAAATCGCTATTTCGGCTTTATGTAAAATCGATTCGGTGTCAGATCGATTTGAAACTTTTAATTCTCTCCTTTCAAGTGTAGCGTCATCCAAGAATGTAAAGCCCCAATCATATTGGAGAGGATACGAGATATTTCTTCCAATATGCGAATCATTTGATGGAAAGAAAATAGAGCCTTCTGATTTGATGACTTATAAAGACGCTGATGAGTCATTGAGTAAAGTCCAAATCAATAATCCGTGGCTCTCTCATCCTACATTGAAACAGAGAATTGATAGGATTCAAGAAACTACTAGAAATGTGGGGATAGGCGAACCAATGCCCGCAACATCCATTGTACCTTCTGCTGTGTATGCTAAGGTTTCAGAGACCCTTTATAATCTTGCAAATTTTGAATCAGTTTCAGACGCCAGTGACTCTGCGTTTTCAGAACTCCTCGCCACTGAATTGTCAGAACGCTCGTTCCCTCTTCTACACAGGCCATACTTCAATAGGAATATCTCCGGCGGATTTAATCCCAATGACCCTACCAACCAAAAGGAAAGTAACGAAAATCCTTTCACTGAAGAAAACACAAAAACTATAGAGATATTCAGTTACGCCATCTCCGACTACCATATAATGAAGGATTTCAAGAATGGAGAACTAAAAGAAAAGGTCTTACGGTACAACGATGTGGTGTATAAGAGAAAGAATGTGCCTTTAGAGAAACAACTTGATGTTGTCAACGCTCTGGCTGAAAAAGTTAATAAAGTTGACCAAGCGGTTTTTCATTACGCCTTAGGACTGACTGAAAACAAATCTCTTATTATAAAGTCCTACGACAATATTTTCTTCTCTCAGTTCATAATTGAGAAAATAAAGGAAAACCTTTTCCCAAATCGAGAGATTCTCAATCATGAGTTGATGAGAGTAACCGCTCGTGATGAAAATGAATTCATTACACTACAACAGCGACTCGTTCAATATAAAAACGCAATAAAAGATGCGATTACAAAGATAGAAATGGAACGCCTTTATCCTGTAATTCATGTGGACATGTGGAAGCGGATGCAGGAATTCCTTAACGAAGACCTTCTTCTCAATGGTATGTCGATTTCTGGAGAAGAAATCAGCGATGTATTTTCCATCCCGG
>CAIGRU010000445.1_pt1 | contig 29272 bp, 29 predicted proteins | sample 7351341 | NCBI WGS metagenome assembly CAIGRU01
CAATTAAATGGTTTGATAGAAGATATCGAGAGCCACCGGATAAATTCTTTGGAAAAGATTAATGCCTTCTTCCAGTACCAACATAATTCATATTATGAAATAGAATGGACATGGGCCTATCAGAAAATAGAAGAATACTACGGAATCAAGCTAGGTGAGATCACCCCCGGAAAGATCATCGAACTGGTTGAACTCTGGAAATCGTCCGTCATCGGTCTGGACGAGATGCTTTACAAAGATGCCCGCAAGGAGTTCTCCCTTACCTCAATGACCGGCTTCGGCGTAGACGGGACACGCAAAGAAAAAGAAGAGGACTTCGAAGTCGTACGCGGTGCTTTCGAACAAAACCCGTTCGTCACAGCCGTAAAAGAACATATCAGCGCCAAACGGGCACTGGGAGATGAGCTGATCGGAAGGATAGAAAAGCTAATGTAATAAGATCCGTATCATATATTATGAGAATATAATCTCACATATTATGCGAATCAAATATCATATATTATACGAATCCATTCTCATAATATATGATACATCTCATTCCCGCCGACGGCTCCGGGGATGGTGTTCCAGTATTTCCTTCCGGAGAAACTGCCGGTCGATATGTGTATAAATCTCGGTAGTCGTTATCTTCTCATGCCCCAGCATCTCCTGGATGGCCCGTAGGTTGGCACCACCTTCCAGCAAATGGGTCGCAAAAGAATGCCGGAACGTATGCGGACTGACATTTTTATGAACGCCTGCCATCTCCGTCTGCTGCTTGATAATATGAAAAACCATGATACGGGAAAGAGCCGTGCCCCGGCGACTCAGGAATAAAATATCTTCGAATCCTTTTTTCACCACCATCCGGTTACGGTCCAGCAGATAATTCTTTATCTCCCGGATAGCCGTCTCAGAAATCGGAACCAGGCGTTGCTTGCTTCCTTTACCCTCCACCCTGATAAAACCTTCATCAAAATAAACATCCGAATAACGCAAAGAGATCAACTCGGAAACACGCAGGCCGCAGCTATACAACACCTCCAGCATAGCCCGATTGCGCTGCCCTTCCGGCAAAGAAAGGTCTATCGTATCCAATATATCATTTATCTCATTGACCGTCAATACCTCGGGCAGCTTCAATCCGATCTTGGGCGATTCCAACAATTCCGTCGGGTCGGCTGTTATATACTCGTCGAGTAAAAGAAAGCGGTAGAACGATTTTATACCGGATATGATGCGGGCCTGCGAACGCGGATGGATTCCTATATCACGCAGCTGGGCTACGAACTGCTGTAAATCCTGATAAGAGATCGTAGCAAAGTCTTTCCCTTCACTTTCCACGAAGCGAATGAGTTTGTCCAGGTCAGTCAGGTAAGCTTCTATCGAATTGGCAGATAGAGACTTTTCCAGCCGGAGCCAGGTCTTATATTTGTCGATTATATTATTTCCTTGTTGCATTGTACACAGGCAATTATGTATGTATCAAATAAAATCATTACCTTTGCCGGATATTTTCAGCCCGTACCAGGTGGTGCAAAGGTAATAAAGTTACAGCAAATGAAGAAGATTCAGATTATTAACGGTCCTAATCTTAACCTGTTGGGCAAACGCGAGCCAACAGTATATGGTAATGCTTCTTTCGAAGGTTATCTGGACGAATTACGCGCCCGGTATCCCCAATGCGAAATTGCTTACTTTCAGAGTAATATAGAAGGCGAAATGATTGACAAAATCCATGAAACGGGTTTTGAATACGATGGGATTATAATGAATGCGGGAGCATATACACATACATCCATTGCATTGCACGACGCCATAAAAGCAGTGACTACCCCGGTTATAGAAGTACATATTTCAAATGTACATGCGCGCGAATCATTCCGTCATGTATCGATGATCTCTGCTGCCTGCAAAGGGGTTATACTGGGATTCGGTCTGGATTCATACCGGCTGGCGCTCGAAGCGCTTATGCAGCAGCCAACTGCCAACGACTAAAAAGTAAATAATAGGTTATAATATTTAAGGTATATGTTAAAGCATACGAAGATTGTTGCTACAATTTCTGATCAACGTTGTGATGTGGAATTTGTCCGCTCACTGTACAATGCAGGAATGAATGTTGTGCGCCTGAATACGGCCCACATGATGGAAGAAGGTTTAAACCGTGTTGTTACAAATGTACGCGAAGTATCCGACCGCATCGGTATATTGATGGATACCAAAGGCCCGGAAGTACGTACCACTACGGCAAAAGAGCCAATACCTTTTACAACCGGCGACACCGTTAAGATAATCGGTGATCCGGAAAAAGAGACAACCCGTGATTGCATTTATGTTTCATACAGAAACTTTGTCGGCGACCTGACCATCGGCAGCGATGTCCTGATCGACGACGGCGACCTGGAACTGAAAGTCATCGAGAAACAGGATGATTATCTGCTCTGTGAAGTGCAGAACGACGCTACATTAGGAAGCCGCAAAAGCGTGAACGTTCCCGGTGTACGCATCAACCTCCCTTCACTGACAGAGAAAGACCGTAAAAATATTCTTTGGGCGATTGAAAACGAACTGGATTTCATTGCTCACTCTTTCGTAAGAAACAAACAGGATGTATTGGATATACAACAGATCCTGGACGAACATAAAAGTCCGATCAAGATCATTGCCAAGATCGAAAACCAGGAAGGTGTCGACAATATCGATGAAATCCTGGAAGTAGCTTACGGTATCATGATCGCCCGCGGTGACCTGGGTATCGAAGTTCCGGCCGAAAAGATTCCGGGAATCCAGCGTGTGTTGATCCGCAAATGCGTGGAAGTGAAAAAGCCGGTGATCGTTGCGACCCAGATGCTTCACTCCATGATCAAGAATCCGCGCCCTACCCGTGCGGAAGTAACCGATATTGCCAACGCAATCTATTACCGCACAGACGCATTGATGCTTAGCGGTGAAACAGCTTACGGTAAATATCCGTTGGAAGCAGTCCAGACAATGACTAAGGTTGCCCGCGAAGCTGAAAAGACCAAGCTAGCCGCCAACGACATCCGTGTACCTATCGAAGGTAACGACCTGGATGTTACTTCATTCCTGGCAAAACAGGCGGTAAAATCTTCCAACAAGCTACATGTAAAGGCAATCATCACCGACAGCCACTCCGGACGCACAGCCCGTTACCTGGCCGCTTTCCGTGGTACCTCAACGGTATTTGCCATCTGCTATAACCCGCGTGTAACCCGCATGCTTTCTCTGTCATATGGCGTATGGGCCGTATATCAGCCGTGGGATGACAGCCGTCGCGGTTATTTCTACAGCGCACTGAACGAATTGATTAAGAGCGGACGTATCACCCGTAACGACATGGTTGCTTACCTGAGCGGCAGCTTCGGTGAAGGTGGCGGCACAACATTCCTCGAAATCAACAACGTTGGAAAAGTGTTGGATGCCGGAAGTAAATATTCACTCCCGACCTTTAAGGAATAAATAAAATAAAACAGGAAAAGGTGTCGCAAAAGTCGGTAAAACGCTTTTGCTACATCTTTTTTCGTATATTTGAAGCATAAACATTCTTTATTTAAATGACATTAGACGAATACATTCTCAATCACAGCGACGAAGAAGGCGCATTGTTATCCGCGTTAAACCGCGATGCCAATGTCAATCTCTTGCGTCCCCGTATGCTGTCAGGCCATCTGCAAGGACGGATACTGAAAATGTTTTGTCGCATGCTTCGTCCCCGCCGTGTATTGGAAATAGGGACCTACACCGGTTACGCCACGCTCTGCCTGGCCGAAGGAACCGAAGACGACGCCCTGATCCATACACTCGAGATCAATGATGAAATGGAAGATTTCATCATGAAATATCTCTCACGCTCTCCCCTGAAAGATAAAATAAAGCTGCATATAGGCGATGCGATGAAAATCATACCGGAACTGGACGAAACATTCGACCTGGTATTTATCGATGCCGACAAACGCTTGTATTCCGACTATTACGATCTGGTATTTCCCAAAGTGCGTCCGGGAGGCCTGATTCTGGCCGATAACACCCTGTGGGATGGTAAAGTTTTGGAAAAACCTCACCCGTCAGATAAACAAACCATCGGAATACTTAGTTTTAATGATAAAATAAAAGAAGACCCCCGGGTGGAGAAAGTGATCCTTCCGCTTCGCGACGGTCTGACAATGATATGGAAAAAATAAATTGATAACGATATGGAAAGTACAAGACTGAACAAGATAGGTCGTCTGATCCAGAAAGAATTGGGCGATATTTTCCAGAAACAGACCCAGGGAATGCCGGGTATATTGATTTCTGTAAGTGCGGTACGCGTCAGCCCCGACCTGGGCGTTGCCAAAGCATACCTGAGCATCTTCCCTTCCGAAAAAGGGAAAGAGTTACTGGAATCGATCCGTGCAAATACCAAAGCGATCCGTTTCGATTTAGGTAAACGTATAGGAAAACAGGTCCGCATTATCCCGGAACTGAGTTTCTTCATTGACGATTCGCTGGATTATATTGAAAACATTGACAAACTGTTACAGAAATAAGAGAATCAAGCGTTGAACCTTTCGTTTTATATAGCCCGACGGTACCTCTTTTCGAAGAAATCCCACAATGCCATCAATATTATTTCGATGGTATGTGTCTGCGGTGTAGTCATTGCTACCACCGCAGTTGTTTGTGCACTGTCGGTCTATAACGGGTTCAATGACCTGGTAGCAGACATGTTCAGCAGTTTCGACCCGGAGTTGAAGATCACTCCCCGCACCGGGAAAGTGTTCGACCCGACAACTGTCGAATTCCAACAGGTAAAACAATTACCCGATATAGCCTATTTCGGAGAAGTTCTTCAGGATAATGCATTAATACGCTATCACGACCGTCAGGACGTGGCAATAATCAAAGGGGTGGACGACAACTTCAGCCACCTGACCCAGATAGACAGCGTACTGATAGACGGCAGCTTCATCCTGAAAGACGAAGTAACCGATTATGCCATTCTCGGAGTCGGACTGTCATCCAAACTGGGAGCCAAACCAGGATTCGCTTCTCCGCTGGAGATTTATGTTCCCAAACGGAATGAAAAAGTCAATTTATCCAACCCGGCTTCTTCATTCAGTCAGGAATATGCCTATATAGGCGGAGTCTTTATGATTAACCAGCAGGTATACGACGAAGGATACATGATACTCCCCCTTTCACTGGTACGTGAGTTATATAAATACGACAAGGAAGTCACCTCCATCGAACTGAAAATTGCTGACGGAGCCAATATCTCTTCAGTCAAAAAGCAGCTCAAATCCATCCTGGGTGACCGGTTTATCATACAAGACCGTTACGAACAACAGGAAGCATCCTTCAAAATGATGCAGGTAGAAAAATGGATCACTTACCTGATACTTTCATTTATCCTGACAATCGCCTTGTTCAACGTAGTCGGTTCGCTGTCTATGCTGATGATAGAAAAAAAAGATGACGTACATACCCTTCGGAATATGGGGGCTGACAATAAACTTATCCGTCGTATCTTTCTATTTGAAGGCTGGATGATCTCCGGATTCGGAGCTCTGATAGGGATTGTGATCGGTCTGGCATTGTGCTTTTTACAGCGACAATTCGGATTGATTAAATTGGGACAAACAGCAGGTGCTTTTATTATCGACGCATATCCGGTGCGGGTGATGTTCACTGATGCCCTGATTGCATTTATTACGGTAGCGGCCATTGGATTCATGGCCGCCTGGTATCCCGTGCATTATCTGGGAAAGAAATGGTTTAATTAAATTCTTTCCCGTATTTTATCTGTGCATCTGCCACAAACTGCTTAATACGCTGTTCGTCATCTTTTTTGCAGATAAGCAATACATTTCCCGATTCAGCCACGATGCAATCTTCAACACCCTGAATCACAGCCAGTCTTTTTGAATTACCTACGGCAATTACATTTCCTGAACTTTCATAAAGCAATGCATTACTATTCTTCAATACAGCATTATTATTTTCATCTTTCGGAGCCAAATCAAACAAGGACCCCCAAGTACCCAAGTCTGCCCAACCGAAATCAGTGCATAACATATACACATTATCCGCCTTCTCCATAATACCGTAGTCGATGGAAATCTTCAGGCAATAAGGGAAGTTCTCATGTATAAACTCACGTTCGTTTTCCGTATTGAACTTATCCTTACCCAGGTCAAACCGGACGGCAATATCCGGAAGATATTTGGCAAAAGCTTCCAGAATTGTATTTACGTTCCATACAAACAGACCTGAATTCCAGAAAAACTCACCGCTTTCATAAAAGACTTTTGCCAGTTCCAGATTCGGTTTCTCCGTAAAAGTCTTCACCTTGGTAAATTCTCCCAGCATGGAATCGCTGCTCTGGATATAACCATAACCTGTTTCAGGACGGCTCGGTTTGATACCCAACGTAACCAATGCATTATTGTTCTTTACAAAATCCAATCCTTTCTGAACGTCTTTCAGAAATATATCTTCTTTCAGGATCAGATGATCGGAAGGAGCAACAACAATATTGGCATTCGGATTACATGCTCTTATATGGTAAGCAGCGTAAGCAATACAAGGAGCTGTATTTCTACGTGCCGGTTCCAGCAGGATCTGGTCTTCTTTCAATTCGGGCAACTGTTCTTTAATCAAGTCGGCGTAAGCTTCGTTAGTAACGATAAAAATATTTTCTACCGGGATGATTTTGGAAAAACGATCGAAAGTCATTTGCAACAGGGAACGTCCGGTCCCGAAAAAATCTAAGAATTGTTTTGGATAACTTTCTCTGCTAAAAGGCCAGAAGCGACTGCCAATCCCTCCACCCATGATAACGCAATAATTATCTTTCATGATACACAGGTTGTTTTTTAATTATACTCTTACAAAGTTAACGAAATAATCCGGTATTTATTCTCCTATCTTATATTATTCCCCGAAAGCTATAGATAATTTGAAAAAAAATTGCTGAACGCTTGCAGAAATAAAAAATATGCGTACCTTTGCAACGCATTAGCAAAAAAGCAAATGCCCAGATGGCGGAATTGGTAGACGCGCTGGTCTCAAACACCAGTGGATTCACTTCCATGCCGGTTCGATCCCGGCTCTGGGTACACTACTTTAAATTAAGTTCCTGATTATCTATAGATAGTCAGGACTTTTTATTTTAGTGCGGAATGAATTACGGAACGTTTGATACTTATTAACTTCGGTATAGAGCTAAATTGACTACATCACTTATCAAATGCTAATACGTATATCTGTTTTTCCGAATTATCGCCAAATGTTTCTTCTTCAAAGCCTCCAAACTTATGAATAATCTTAAATCCAGCCCATTCCAGATATGAATCCAATTCCTGAGGAAAAAACAATCTCATATCCAGATTTTGAATTGAATGAAACTCACCATTTATAAAGTAATGCCATTCTATGCGATTAATTTGAGTTGCGTTTTCATAACGCATTGTCTGCTTTATCAAGACTTCCCTCCCATCATCAGTTGTATATGCTGCAATTTCCTGTTGTTCCTTTTCACCTTCAACAATATATTGAATATTAGGGTTAAAACAATCTAACAGAAATAAACCTCCGTCTTTAAGATGATTTTTAACGACATTAAATACCTCAAATAAATCTTCATTTTTATATAAATGATGAATTGAATTAAATGGAATAAAAATAAAGTCAAATTTTTCATGCAAATCTAACGTTCTAATATCCGCTTTAATGAAATTAATCTCTACTCCTGCTTCAGAAGCTTTTGCCTTTGCTTGTTCAAGCATGGATGAAGTGTAATCGACTCCACAAATATTGTATCCATCCTTTGCAATTGGAAGCGTAAGTCTGCCTGTTCCACAACAAAGTTCAAGTATTTTAGCATCCCTATTTTTCGGCAGCCACTTTTTGTAAAACTGCAAATCGGATAGGAAGGTATTTAATCCATCATAAATACTTGCGTCATAAATCAAATCGCCCACCTTGTAATCTGTATTCATTCTGTTCTTTAAATTATATTTTTTGTGTATGGCCTCAGGTTAGTCTGTTTCCAATAAGACAAAATTAATATCTTTTTCTCTTCATGACATTAACCTTGCAAGTAATAAGTTCCATAACAAATCACAGCAATATCAAAAAGATAAAAAATTCCAGTTATCTGATAGGTAGATTTGGAAAGTTCCCATGATTTTATTTGATTATCAAAATGATATTTTATGTATATGGAGGATAAGCTATACAGTGGGGTGGAATGTCGATTCATTTTTATGGAATTCTCGCGAGGTTTCCTCTGCTGTCTTTGTTCTGATTTATGTCATATTTTTAGCGTAATGATATGTATTGCTTATGGTTTTGGGCAATATACCGCATATATATCTATTATTGTTGGTATTTTGACATTTATCGCTTATCTGGATAAATGGTTGCTCTGGAAATAAAAATTGCTTTAAAACATATAATTCCCTCTCTTAAAAGTACCGATTGACATCTTGCGCCATCGCAAATTAACAAATATTTGCAATAAATTTCTACTACAATAAAAAGACATCTCGTTTAAAATGAAAAAAATCTCGTTTTAAACGAAGTTCATGTTTGTTTATAGCAAAATAAAAAGTTGATATAAAACGCCCATCACGTTAATAAATGTATATACACCTCTTCCAGAATGACTGATTGAAAAATAAGCACGTTCTTATTCAGTGACATTTTCTATCATAATATTTGCATATGCCCTATTCGTCTGTCTTTTTGTCGTTTCATAAAACAAATTACAATTATAGAAAACAATTCTCTTTTCTTTTAAAAAAGCTTTGACATCGATCGCACATAATACACCTATCAGCCGCTAAAAAAATATTAAAGACTTCTGTTGTGCTTCTTTCAGGTCAATATTGATATTTAAATCCCGTACACTTATCACTTATTCATAGTGCTAAAAACATTTTGAACATCTTTTTGTGTCTATTCCAAGATATTTTCGGGAATTGCTGGTGTGGTATTAAGTACTCCCACTATCGTATAATTTGTATCATCTATCGTGGTTTTTAAAATTGGTTCTTCTATACCCACACTTCTGCTGAGAGTTTCATGTACAAGAGCTTTCCAATCCACACCTAAACAAACTTGTATCATATTGATGACAGTATTGCTACTTGTTTCTCCGTCAAGAAGTTCAAATCTCAGACTGTGAGGAGTGTGTGCTATAGCAGCATCAGTAAAATTCCCATTTATGTCCGAACCATAATTTAATGTTAAATAAGGTATACCATACGTATTTGATGAGTTACCTATACCATATTCTATCTTGACTGAGAATTCGTATGTTCCTTTTGCTATCAGGGTATTAGTGGCTCCTGTTCCAGAACCTGTGTTTCGGAAGAAATAACAATCTTTTGCTTCATTATTTATCAAATAGACTAATGTTCCCTGTGAAAGTGCCGGATGATTGCTATTTTTTATCGCATAAGCCAAATAAGAGTCTGTTACTTTTATTTTCAATCCAACCTCCTCATTAACAATATTGTCTTTTATGGTAACGGTGGTTTCTCCTTTTTGCTTCGGGGTGATAACTAAATTTCCCATACCTATCGAACTTGACAAATCCACAGACACATCCAAGATCTCTGTTTTTTCAACAGTTACAGAATAATTCCTGTTGCCACCTCTAATGGATATAGATTGATTTCCTAATAATGGAACCTCGTAATACTCTTTTTCAAACGATAGAGGGTATATTTCTTTTTTCTCATCATCATCACTTCCGCAACTACCAAATCCCATAGCCGAAAAAAATAGCAACAGTATTTTGAACAAAGTCTTTATATTCATGTTTTCTTTATGAATTTAGTTTATAGATTACAAATATACTTATTTCCTGAGATCTAGAAAGTAATATACTTTTTATTGAGAAGGATTTCAAGTGCTGTGCCCGGCAAAGTAGCTTTTTACTCATCTCTCAACGCTCTAACCGGGTTTCCGGAGGCTGCCTTGAAGCTATGCCAACTGACAGTTAATAACGTTATACCGACAACAATTAATAGAGACATAATATATGTCCAGACGCAAAAACTCGCCCGGTAAACAAAGCTTTGCATCCATTGATTAAGCAACCACCAGGTCACAGGTACTGCAATTACAAAAGCTATCCCGATCCAAATAATAAACTGGCGGTCAAGTAACTTTATAATCTGCCACGTAGTTGATCCGTTCACCTTTCGGATTCCAATCTCTTTTGTACGTTGTTCGATAGCGTACAGCGTCATACCAAAAAGTCCGAAACACGTAAGCAGGATACTGATAACTGAATACATCATCAACAAATCGGACAATTCGAAAAGTTTCTTGTTATTACCCAAAACTTTATCATACAAGCTCTCATGTTCAAGGTAATTCCCAGGATAAAGTTGATCCCATTCCTTATAAATTTGTTTGATAACCGAAGCATTTCCGGGAGCTATGCGGACTTTTAAATCAGTTCCATCCCTGGCAAAGCCAATAATACCTTTATCGACAGGCGTTTCAAGGCTATTAGAAATATATAGCTTAAAATAATCTTCAACAACCCCGACAATAACATGATCATCACCAAAAGGAGGACGGTCCTTCAACCGGGGGTCGTATTCTTTTATAAGACTCCCGACAGGCAGTTCTCCATCCGGAAACAGGCTCTGAGCCCAGGTACGGTTCAGATAAACCGGATGTGGAAACCTTTCTATCGCTTCTTTCCAGGGCAGACCTTTCAATAGCTTATAGCCCATAACTTCCATTATTTCTTCATCACCATCCTCTGAAGTATAAGATTCATATGTACCATCCGGCGAAAACTCACCAAGAGGCCATTCATATATGGGATTACTTAATGCCACCGCCTGTATGCCCGAAAGAGAACCGATATTTTCTTTAAGTCGTAACATAGATGTCTTGTTATCTCCGACTGAGAAAATATAAATACCTTTATAATTTTCTGCTTTATCATATAAAAGTGAGATTTGCCGCCGTACGGAAATATTACCGATTATCAGAATAAATGAAATAACGAACTGAACGATAGCCAGCGAGGTAATGATACGCCCTTTTGCTTTTCCCCGGTAGAAATTGTTATACATGGAAATCGACATTTCCGGTAAACGCCGGCTCATATACAAAGCAGGAATACACGCCAATAAAAGAATAAACCCGAATGTAACCGGCAGCATCTGACTACTATACAGAAAATTAACCGGAACCTGAATAGACATGATGCGATTCATTATCCCCAACAGGTCGAATTGTATCAGTTGTGCAATCAGGAAACCGAAACCAACAGTCATAAATGTATCAGTAAATAATTGCATGCTCAATTGTCCGCTTCCTGCACCCATCAGTTTCTGTATATACAGGGAGTATAACTGTTTAAACACACGTGAAAAGCTTAGATTAACATAATTGAAACAAGCTATGACCAATATCAGAATAGCTGAAAAAAGAGCGATAAACAGTAATGTCGTATTTGGTTTCTTCAACGATGACGGGAGCGTTACCGTATCAAAACAGGCCTGTTGAATAGTGAGGAGTTCATTCTCAAAATCCTGACCATCACTTCTCTGAAGAGCCAAACGCCCTGTTTTAGCCTGTAAGTCGGGAACGGAGACATTCTTTTTCAGCAGAAAGAAGTTTAATCCGGAAGAGGGATCGCCAAAGAATAAAGCATCAAAGCCGAAAGCAGCCTGGCTATTATTTTTTACCACAGCAGAAACAGTAAAAGTCAATAACCCTTTTTCATCCCCGAAATCACCAGGGCCGAATAGTATCTGAACCGTTTGTCCTATCGGGTCACTCTCTCCGAACAAACGTTTAGAAAAAGATTCTGTCAGGACTATTCGATCCGGTCCCACCTGGGTATCCGCAAAACTCCCCCTTACAATTTCCTGAGGAAAGAATGAAAGAAAAGTACTATCCGACTCTATTACTTTTATCTCTTTGAAGAAATTCTCTCCGGCTTTACAATAGGTAACCATGAAATAAGGATGTACCCGGCACGCCTTATCCAATTCCGGGACACGTTCAAGTAACAAGGAAGTGATATCCCGTGAGACCGTATTGAAAGCAGTCATTCCTGCCCCCGAAATCGTTTGTTTAACCACAACCATCCTATCTTTGTTCGGATTCTCCTGTTCTATATTATACTCATGGATAACAAAAGCAGCCAATAAATTGGTACAAGCAATACCTACTGCCAGGCTGAGGATAGAGATTACAGTAAATGTTTTATTACGCAACCAACTCCGAAATATAAGTTTGAATGATATGTTCCTCATGATATTTCTGTTTTTGTCAAAACTAGTCAGTCCCTGTCTGCCTGACAACAAAAATAGCATTCCTTTGTAACAACAAGATAAAATCGTCTAAATTTTAGACAACTCCGGGATTTGGTTACTAAAAAACCATACATCCAATTAAAAGCAGACCACTTTACATTTACCTTGTCGGTTTAAATTGTACTTTTGTGACAAAGGATATGTTGAATCGCAGATTACACCGGATCATTATCGGAGGAATAACAGGAATCGTGTTATTCTCACTCATAGGTGCCTGGCTTTTAATCAGCCGGACTTCTCTTTTTTTTGCTTTTGTCTGTATCTGTATGATCATAGCTTTGGCTATTATGCTGATAAGGAAAATGGACAAGACGGACCGCCAGCTGGAAAGCTTCTTCAGCGCAATCAATAATAACGACTTCAACGCCCACTTCACGGAAAAAGGGGACGATAAATTCCTGAACGGATTATTCCGGGAGATGAACCGGATTATCACACAATTTGAAAACAATCATACCGAATTAGAGGAACGGCGATTCTATTACGAGAGTATCATTCGGGTATTGACACATGAAATCAGAAACTCCATTACACCGATAGCCTCTTTGTCGACCGACCTGATCAAATATAATGACGAATATGGTAAAGAAGGGACAATTGACGGACTGCAAACCATTAACCAGCAAGTGCAGCAGCTGAATACTTTCCTGAATGCCTATCACCGGTTAACGCACCTGCCTGATCCGGTCAAAGCAAAAGTTCAAATCAGCTCTTTGTTCGACAAGCTTGAACGGTTATTAAGTTCGGAACAAGGCAGTGAGAACATCCGTTATATTTCACCGGAAAACATAGAAATCCTACTGGATCAAAACTTAATAACACTGGCACTCATTAATCTTATCCGCAACGCCTTACAGGCCACCGCAAATAACCCAGAGCCACAGATCAGGGTTGAGTCAGGAAAAGAAGTTACCTTTTCATTCATACAAGTAACTGATAATGGGAAAGGAATTCCGGAAAACCGGCTGGAAGACGTATTCACCCCCTTTTATTCCACCAAAAAAGAAGGAAGCGGAATAGGACTGCCACTATCCCGCCGCATTATGCAACTTCATGGCGGAGAACTTATTGTAAACTCTGAACCCGGAGAAGGAACAGTGTTCCGCATGACATTCCCCAGCTTTTGACACCCGTCAAAATCATACTAAACCTTTAAATAGACTAAAAATACCAAGTTACATTTGGAAAGCAGAATATTATTCGTAATTTTACGAATAACAAACAATAAAGGAATAATGAGAACGAAACAGTATACAAAAGAACAAAAGCAGATTGCCCGTTTTGCTAAAGCGATGGGACATCCGGCACGGATGGCTATTCTTAACTTTTTGGCCAAACAGGATAGTTGTTTCTTCGGAGACATCCATGAAGAACTACCAATTGCTAAAGCTACTGTTTCACAACACTTAAAGGAATTAAAAGACGCCGGATTAATTCAGGGAGAAATAGAAACTCCAAAAGTCAGGTATTGTATCAACCGGGATAATTGGGAACTTGCCCGCAATTTATTTGCTACTTTTTGGAATAATTGCAATTCTAAAGATACATCGTGCTGTGAATAACAGCACCTTTTTTTGAGAATATTGTTCGTGTTTTTACGAACTAATATGAATAGATTTAATTTAACATAGAAAGAATATGAAAGAGAATCAGGATTTAAAAGAATTGGTAAAACAGCGTTATAACGAACTAGCATTAGATTCCGATACGCTAAAAGGTTGCTGCTGCGGCAAATCCCCGGCAACCCCATCAAAGAAAGTATTCACTATAATGAGTGAAGACTATAAAAACCTAAAAGGATATGAACCCGATGCTGATTTAGGAGTTGGATGTGGATTACCCACCCAATATGCCAATATTAAAAAGGGGGACACCGTTATCGATTTAGGTTCAGGAGCAGGAAATGATTGTTTTATAGCCCGCTCGGAGGTTGGTGAAAGCGGCAAAGTCATCGGCATTGATTTTGCCCCTCAAATGATAGCTAAAGCACGAGCCAATGCACTCAAGCGGGGATATACGAATATTGAATTTTTAGAAGGAGATATTGAAAATATGCCTTTACGGGACAATACAGCAGATGTGATTGTCAGCAACTGTGTATTAAACCTGCTTCCTCAAAAAAATATTATTTTCAAAGAAATCTACCGTGTATTAAAACCGGGCGGACATTTTTGCATCTCTGATGTCGTACTGAATGGGATATTCCCCAAAGAGTTTACCGACAATGCTGCTATGTATGCAGGCTGTATCGCTAGTGCCATTCAAAAAGAAGACTATTTAGCAGAGATAGAAAAAGTGAATTTCACAAATATCCGTGTGGAAAGGACTAAGACAGTAATTATCCCCGATGAAGTACTATATGAACATTTGGATGAAAATACAATTCAGAAATATAAATCAGGAAATGTCGGAATCTACTCAATTACGGTAACAGGAGAGAAACAATAGATAATCTAATAGTTTTAACCTTATATAGATAACGGTTATCAGAGTTAATCAAATCTCTCTCTAGCTGTTATCTACAAAGGTTAAAATGACCATTCTTAAATATAAATTGTTGTCATTCAACTCTCTTTATCTTCTGTTTTCTTCAACAAATAAAAGCAACTTGTACTAAAGAAGTTTCTCAGATACGGAATGGAAGAAAGAACTCTACCCAGCTTTCGCGGTGATAATCCGAACTTAACCTCATAATGCGGATTTATAAAAAATAATTGCTGATCAACAATCTGATATCCCGTCTGTTTTACAAGATTCCGGAACATTTCAATGGTACATTTCGTTTCTTTAATACTCAGCAACTCCTTTATTGTATCTTCTTCTTCACCGCCTGTATCCAGTATCCATTTATATAAAACCCGTGGAAGCAAATGTATGAAAGGAAGATGCGAAACAACCTTGCCCCGTGCTATCTGCTGATGCCCTCCGAACGGCATCTGCCAGGCAGGAAAGGCGATAAAGATCATACCGCCTGCCGATAGATAACGTTTCATACCGGACAGAAATTGAGATTTATCATTGATATGTTCAATCACATCGTGTATCAGGATAAGCGGAAAATGCTTTTCCAGATCTTTTAACCGAAAAATATCAGATACGATAAAGGTCCCTTTCTGATTTCTTCGGGCGAAGAATGTTCGAGCCTGCTCTATTCGTAAAGTGGCAATATCCACTCCGACTATTTCACAACCTGACTCGGCAAAAGGAAGCAGATTACCTCCTTCGCCACATCCCACTTCCAAGACTTTCTCCGGAAGGTCACCAACTATTTGCTTTATATACGGAATATAATATTTCCGGGTCGTCTGTGCCTGTTCTTCAAAATAACGGTCACGGTTGATATGTCGTTCCTGCATCTCTTTTCTGTTTTTTAATATCTATAAGTATGATATTCTTTCAGGCAAAAGACTGCGTGGTTAAATCATTTTATTGAGACTTATTGCTTTTTCCCTACCAACTGAAACGTAAGCCGACAGGGACCGTGAATGTCACCGGGTGCTCTTTCCGGATAGTACGTAACCCGCTTCCGTCAGGAATATAATAATTGACAGTAGGCTCTATATAGAGACTGATGCGGGGAGTGAAATGATATTGTACACCTGTACTGGCATTAATCGACCATTGTAGAGGTACATTCAACGACTGACGGCCCATGCTCATAGGTATACTGTCCGTAATATGAGATGTTTGAAGTGTCCCTTTTAACGGAATATCAAGTTGCATACCGGCTGTCGAGTAAAGCAAGAAATTCCTGAAATTACCCCAGCGATAAGAGACACGGAAAGGGATTCCTAGGTAATGGATTTTTTGTGTTTCCTGAATACGGAAATCATTACCTGTGGTAAAATCTGATTTCAGGAAGGTGTATTGCAATCCCGTTTCAAGGCTCCAGCGTTCGTTTAGTTTTTTATTTGCAGAAAGCCCAATGGTAACAGGAGAATAGTGGTGTTGACTTTCTACAATATCTCCCTGATTGTTTTTTGCGATATTCATTATCGTAACTGAATCACCCAAAGTACCTTCCTGATAACGGGTGTTCAAGTAAGTGTAATAATCCTCCCAGGTGCTTACCTGCTGAGGAAGATCAGACCCTACTCCACTGTCAGAATGGGGAGTAGCAATCAGTTTGTATATATTCTGAGCCAGTTGCGGACCTAACGAACCTGCCAGCATAAACTTCCACGCTCCTGCTTTCTTTTTACGTTGCACGGAGACAAAACTTCCTTCCGGACACAAACCGGAGATAGTCGCACTTGGCAAATCAGAAACAAACAACGGTTTATTGACAGGTGGCACACTTATCGTAATATTTCCGACAGGTAAGATAGGCGGTACTTTTCCTGCGTCCGCCAGCGGTGGCGCACTAATCAATCCCGGCAATTGTGAACGTTCTCCTATACCGGAACGAAGCTCCTGTTCCAGAGAATCGGTCTGCCTGTCTTCCTCCCTTTTTTCAGCTTTCGGCTGACGCACCGCTATCTTAGGCTGATAGCTTTGTTGTTTCTTTTTCCAGGGCAGATAATTGTAGAACAGCGGGATAAGAAGCAGCAACAACATTAGAATAACCAGGCGACAATCGACAATCATCTTTTTCAGCAATGCTTTCGCACGATGCAATTGCGAAGATGATGAGTGAGGAGCTATATGCAACAAGTCGCCTATCTCTTTATGGGGCAGCCCTTCAAGTACCGCCAGCTTGAACACCTTCGAATAACCTTCGGGAAGCTCTTCCACCAATTCCATCAACTGGTCATACGATACCAAATCAGCCATGAAAGGACTTTCCGCTGGTTCATCTTCTTCAGGTACATCAGACAGAGGGATGGTATTAACCATATTGTTTTGACTTAGATAATGAAGTGCAATATTCTTCATCACGACTCCCATCCAACTTTCCAGCCTCTCCGAATTACGCAATGAGCCGATGGAGGTAAAGATAACAATGAAACCGTCATGCAGCAGGTCTTGTGCAATTTGTCTGTCGGGCACATAACGAAGGCATATCTTCATCATCTTTCCCGAGTAAGTTTTATAAAGCTGGTTTAATGCCTGCTCATCACCTTTTTTGCACAAATCTACGAAGTCCTCTCTGTCCATGTCCCACAACATCATATAATGATGATGCGCTAATATGGAAAAGACTGCATGGGGTCTATGCTTTTAACACTATAATTTTGATATCTTTGTACACTCTGACTAAAACAGCAGAGCCACAAGAAGATAATCATGAGAAAATTCATCACACTCATTATATCCAGATTAATCCTTATTTCCTGTTGTCCCATTTCATACGGACAAGAAGTAAGTATTTCTGAAAACCTCAAAATAATAAAGTTAACAGAACATACTTATCTGCATACGAGCAAGGACAATAATGGTATTATATTTATTAATAAAGGAGAGGCTATCATTGTTTCCACACCGGAAACAGAGATAGAAACCAAAAATCTTATTAATTGGGTTAAAAACCAAAAACTAGAAATAATAGGATATGTTATAGACCGGTGGCATCCCGATGCTATGGGTGGAATCAATGCAGTAAATAGTTACGGCATAAAAACATTTGCAAATGAACTCACCCGAAAGATATGTAAAGAGAAAAATTTACCTGTTCCTCAAACAGGGTTCAATCCAAAGTTGGAGCTAACCGTTGGTGGAGAGAAAGTTATCGCACATTACCTGGGAGCAGCACATACTGAAGATGGCATTGTCGTATGGATCCCTAAAGATAAGGTCTTATTTGGGGGAAATGAAGTGCGAAGTATCGGAGGTTGGTATGGCAATATAGGTGATGCTAATCTAAAAGAATGGTCGAATACAATACTAAAAGTGAAAGAAAATTACGGAACCGCAAAGATCGTAATTCCCGGGCACGGAAAATATGGAGGTATCGAGTTACTTGATTATACAATTAATATATACAAACCTAGTAAATGGGGGCATATTTTAAAAACAAACCAAATACAAGCACAACCTGTATTCAATGATTATGATGATATATTTGAAGTTGCACAATCAGATTCCATCGTAGGGAATAAACGCTATTTAAAGAATGCCGTCGTTTTTGTCAATCACAGTAAAAAATACCTGAAAGTGACCTCTCCGGAGATTATGCATAGTGTAGATGATAAAATGATTTTTTCCGATTCCGGTTACCTACAAATATTCAACAAAGAAACAAATGAGTTGATTGAAGAATTGTATTATAAGCAACTCTATGTAAATTTGAGAGAGGATGAAGTTGAATGGACAATTATAATAAAAGAAGCAATAAGATGAGAACAATATATTTACTCCTGATTTTTACTTTTTATATCTGCGGGTATATCAACTCACAGTCAAAGTCCAGAGCAGATTATGATTACCTGGTATACTTACCTAAAGATTATTCCGGGCAAACCAGAAATTATCCTCTTGTAATCTATCTTCATGGAGGATCGCATAAAGGGAATGATTTAAACAAATTGAAGGAGTACGGATTGCCTTATTTAGTGGATCAGGGTAATGATTTCGATTTTATTATAGTATCACCCCAATGTCCTGATAATAAATATTGGTCTTCGGATAATTGGTTTGAACCGTTATATGAAAAAATAAAAGCAAAGTATAGGATCGATCCCGACAAAGTTTACCTCACTGGTATAAGTATGGGAGGATATGGTACATATATCGTCGCGATGGATCATCCTGATAAGTTTGCAGCAATAGTACCCTTATGTGGAGGTTGTAATAACAGCGATACAACCCGTATATGTAATCTCAAAAATATTCCAATATGGGCGTTTCATGGAACTGCCGATAATTTGATACCTATCACAGAAACAGAACGAATTGTAAACACATTAGATAAATGTGAAGGAAAAATTAAGTTTACAAAATTAGAAGGTGAAGGACATGGCATACAGTATCTTTACGAAAAGCATCCTCAAATATATGAATGGATGCTTAAGCAAAGTCGATCCAATAATCCGCAAAAACAAACGTCAGGCGTTAACTAAAGATTCTGCTTGTAATTCCACTACAGCCTCCATCGCCTGCCCGGCTTTCTCCTTTTGAACAAATATATGGTCGTGATAATAAGCCGCTACAACATTAGCACTGATATCTTTTGATGCTAGTTTTGTGGCTATGGCAGCGGTTAATCCCACGGCATTGAGACTTGAATGAACTGTGAGTGATATTAATTTATAGACAGTATCAAAACGGATACCGTTCGATAACGCATCATCCGTTGTAATAATTAATGTCAGTCCCTCTTTTTCCCGGAAAGTACCAATCGGGGTTAAATCCGTTATTGCCTCCATAGAGAGGGGATTATCAAACGTACAGAATACAAATTCCCTACTATCTAATTCCGGTTTCATAGAAGACAATAATATCTTCAAATCCTCAATTCCTGCCATAAGTTTATTCATTAGTTTATAGTATACTCACAACAAATATAATACTCTTACGGAAAAAAACATGAGAAAGATACTCAAATAGATGGATGTTAAAGCAAATTCGTTAAAGTAACACAAAAACGCGTTGAATACTATGTACCGAACAGACGAATATGTATTTTCGTACCCAAATTCAGCTGTACATTATTGCATGGCATTTACGCAACATACGATTTATACTGTCAAAGCACGGGCAATCTGTATCATCATGTTATTCCTGGTGTTACTCGATGTATTCGGATACGTTGTGCCCAATTATGATACACATACAGCAGACCAGACGGAAATTTCCAACCAAGCGGAAGATACCGATGAGCCGGGTAATACGGACGAACTGTTTTACCGCAACGGGAGCCGTCCCGTTCATCCCCTGATTCCGGTTTGTTCCGTACCGCTTCCCGACCTGTTCACACAGCTGGTTCATATCGATTACTATATACCCGTTAACAACAGGCCTGCCCCACGGCAGATACATTCCTTGTTCTGTACGTTCCTTATTTAGTACACAGCCATATTCTTTCACCGGACGAAAGCATAATATCATATATTATAAGACTGCTGTATCATATATTGTGATACTCCATTCTCATATATTATAATATTCTTGTATCATATATTATGATACTACCACCGTATGCAAACCATCCGGCCCCGCCCATAAGACTTTTAAATAATAAACTAAAACAGTATCATTTTCATGAACGAAATAATAATAATCATTTCACTTATCCTATTGAACGGCATATTTGCCATGTCTGAAATCGCATTAATCTCCGCCCGCAAATCGAGCCTGAACACTGACGCAAAGAAAGGCAGTAAAGCGGCTAAACTGGCCCTGAAACTGGCAAATGAGCCGGATCGTTTCCTCTCGACCATTCAAATCGGCATCACACTGATTGGTATCCTGACCGGTATCTATTCCGGTGCAGCTTTGACGGACGACTTCTCGGTTATCCTGAAGAATTGGGGAGTATCCCCTCTTTACGCATCCCTCATCGCCCAGGGGTTGATTGTTGTAGCCGTCACTTACCTGACCTTGATATTCGGTGAGCTTGTCCCTAAAAGAATCGGTTTGAGTATTGCAGAAAAAGCCTCCAAAGTTGTTGCCCGCCCGATGTATATCTTATCGCTGGTAGCCGCCCCGTTTGTATGGCTGCTGTCGAAAAGTACTTCCTGCATGTTCAATCTGCTGGGCATAAAGGACTCGGATAATAAGGTGACGGAAGAAGAAATCAAATCAATCGTACAGGAAGGAAAAGAAGGCGGTGAAGTACAGGAAGTAGAGCAGGACATCGTCGAACGTGTTTTCATCCTGGGCGACCTGAAGGTCAGTTCCATTATGACACAGCGGAATGAAATCATCTGGCTGGACCTGGATATGGATAAGAAGCAAGTGAAAAAGACCATCGAACAGGACTTATATGAAATGTATCCGGTGACCGGCAAGAAAAAGGGAGACGTGGAAGGGGTCATCTTTCTGAAAGACCTGGTTCTCCATCTGGATACACCTGATTTCAATCTGGAATGTATCGTCCGCCCAGCTTTCTATTTTCATGAGAACATGAGTGTTTATAAAGTGCTTGAAGAAATGAAAGAACAGGGAATAAGCCGCGCCCTGATATGCGACGAATTCGGTATGTGCCAGGGAATTATAACACTCAGGGATATTCTGGAAGCCTTGTTAGGCACCATCAACGATACGCAGAAGGAACCGGAGATTATCCAACGGAGCAACAACGACGGCTGGCTGGTCGACGGACAGTGTTCTTTTTATGATTTCCTGTCTTATTTCGATAAAGAAGATTTATATGAAAGATGTAACTATCATACGATAGGAGGATTATTGCTGGAACAGCTGGGACATATCCCTCAATCCGGAGAACAAGTCGAATGGAACAACTTCCGCTTCGAGATTGTTGATATGGATGGAGCCAGAATAGATAAAATACTGGTTCAGGTACCCAACGATAATAATGCATAAAATACCCTATGGACTTTTCTGATTTAATCCAATGGTGCCTGGAGCACCTCAGCTATTGGGTGATTTTAATCCTCATGATACTTGAAAACTCGCTGGTCCCGTTACCATCCGAGTTGATCGTCACACCTGCCGCCTACAAGGCGGCAAACGGTGAGATGAATATTTTCCTCGTGATACTTTTCACAACCTTGGGAGCGCTCATCGGAGCGTTGATCAATTACCATCTCGCCCTCTTCGTCGGCAGACCCATCATCTATAAATTTGCCGACAGCCGTTTCGGCCATCTGCTCGGCATAAATCGGCAAAAGATAGAGTATGTGGAAGCATTCTTCCTGAAACACGGCAAGATATCTACTTTCTTCGGAAGATTAATACCGGCCGTGCGGCAGTTCATTTCCATCCCTGCCGGACTAGCACGAATGCGGCTTCCCGCCTTCATCCTGTTCACAACACTCGGTTCAGCCATCTGGAACAGTATCCTGGTTCTGCTCGGATATTACCTGGCACAGATACTTCCTGAAGACCGATTACTGGAAGAACTGGAGAGATACAGCAGGGAAATAAGCTATGTTTTTGCGGCATTGGTAACACTCGCCCTCATTACCTGGTATCTGAAAAGGAAGCTAAAAGCATGTCGATAATACTTGCATAGCCCTGCATAACCCTATATCTTTGTATGCTTAACAGAAAGATATATTTATGCAAAATACAGAACTTATCATACTGGGAACGGGTAATGCGACAGTTACCCGTTGCTATAATACTTGCTTTGCGTTGAAACAGAACAACGGTTTCCTGCTGGTGGACGCCGGTGGAGGGAACGGCATTCTCGCCCAATTGGAAAAAGCCAATATCCCTTATTCCGCCATACATGAAATATTTGTAACCCACGCCCATACCGACCATATCCTGGGAATAATATGGATGATACGCATTATTGCCCAACAAATGAATAAAGGAAAATATCAGGGAACATTAAAAATATATGGGCATGATAAAGTTATCAAAGTTCTGAATACTATTTGCGAACTGATATTGCCCCCAAAAATAACGGCACATATCAGCCGGGATATCCAATTATGCGAAATACACCATGGTGAAACCTTTACAGCAATCGGCTTGGACTTCCAATGTTTCGACATCGGCTCGACTAAAGAAAAACAATACGGATTCCGTACCGTACTTCCAGATGGCAAGAGCTTGGTCTGCCTCGGAGACGAACCGTACAATGAAGCCAACCGCCCATTTGTTGCAGATGCCGATTGGATGCTATGCGAAGCCTTTTGTCTATACGAAGACAGAGAAACCTTCAAGCCGTACGAAAAACATCACAGTACGGCTCTGGATGCCGGAAAGCTCGCTCAACAACTGAATATCAAGAACCTACTGTTATACCATACGGAGGATAAAACCCTCGCTACACGTAAAGAAAAATATACAGCCGAAGCACGGGAGAACTTCTCCGGGAATATTTTCGTCCCGGAGGATATGGAGGTCATCACATTATAGAACCGACAACTATCATTTATTCAAAAGTCCCGCCCTGTTCAGCCACTTACCGACTGACGGGGCTTCGTATTTTCTCATTTTATCCAGCAGGTCTTCTATATTGTCGCTGACCAGAAGCATTTCCCTGTTTTCTTTTCGAAGGAATCCTCTGTCGACCATTGTATCGACCAATGCCAGAAGGGCATCATAGAATCCGTCTACGTTCAAGAGGGCCACAGGTTTCCGGTGAAGACCTAACTGGGCCCAGGTCAACATCTCAAAGAATTCTTCGAGTGTACCGAAACCTCCCGGAAGAGCTATCACACCATCAGAGAGTTCATTCATTTTCGCTTTCCTCTGATGCATGGTATCGACCATCACAAGTTCCGTCAGATTTAAATTGGCAATCTCCACTTTCTTCAAAAAAGCAGGTAAGACCCCGATGGCTTTGCCTCCATTTTCCATGACTCCGTTGGCAACAGTACCCATCAGTCCCACATTGGCCCCGCCATAAACCAATTCAATGTTTTGAACGGCCAACGTCTTTCCCAATTCGAAAGCCTGTTCTTCAAAAATCCGCTCTGTTCCACGGCTTGAACCGCAAAAAACGGCGATTCTCCTGATTACATTCTTCTCAGCATCACTATTTTGTAACATACGTATATATTTCGTTTGTATCCGTTTATCCGGTCATCGGACAACTTACAAAGATAAACTATTTCCGGCAGCCTTTTCTATGAAACCAATTCAATAGATTTCCATTATCTCTTTCCAGCCTGATACTCTCCGATAGGCAGGATCCGTTATACGAATATTATGAGGTTGAGTAAACAAAACCTTTTCTCCGCTGAAGAAGGAAAGGTTTTTAGGATGATCGTCAATCATAATATCTCCTTTTATACTATCCTTACGGCCACAAAATATCATCTGCTGCCAAGTGATAAAAGGAAAATGCTCATTCAGCCATTCCTGTTTCTCAATCAGGCTTCCGGGAAATTCGGTGGCAGAAGAAACAATCAGGACATTGTACTTGTCATTCAGATATTTCAAACCTTCGATGCAGTCAGCCATAAGAGGGGCCGTCCTGAAAAAGCCGGAACTCCGCACATGCCTGTCGAAAGAAGGAAAAGCCTCCTCCTCCGTTTTCCCGTACATCTCTTCCCTGTTCAACCGAATACCAGAATCCCTGTATTCAAAATTTATAAACTGGGAGTACACATCTGCCAGTACTCCATCCATATCAACCAACATCTGAGCCTTCATACTTTTTAGTTTTTTTATGATTATACATTCATCTTTCCTGCCAGATACAGTTCCTTACCGGAGCAATCCGGAATGCGGTCTTTTCCTGATATCTGCGTCTTTCCAATTGCCTTTGAACAAATATCGCAAAACACCGCATTTAATAAAGAAATGTATCATTATTCTTTGTTTTCACGCTGAAATATACATATATTTGCGGTAATAAGCAACACGTAAAACTGCACAAACATGCTAAAAGAGGAAAGACACCAGTACATATTAAACCGCATAGATCAGAATTACCGCATCTATATTACATCTCTAAGTGCAGAACTGGGAGTCTCGGACGACACCCTTCGGCGTGACCTGACGGAGCTGGACGAACGGGGATTATTAACTAAAGTGCATGGAGGTGCCATTGCGAAATCAGGCATTCCGGTCGAGTTTACAGACCGGCTGAATACGGGAATACCGGCTAAACAACAAATGGCAGCCAAAGTGATCCCAATGTTCCGGACAGGTGATATTTTATTGATAGACGGCGGAACATCCAACCTGGAAGTAGCCCGGAAAATCCCTTCGAATATGGAACTGACAGTCTACACCAACAGTTTCCCGATAGTTAACACCCTTATGCACCATCCCAAACTGGAACTAATCTTTCTGGGAGGAAAAGTATTCCCTTCTTCGCAGGTAACTGTCGGTGTTTATGTCTTCCAGGCATTGCAAACCGTACGCCCCGACTGGCTGGTTTTAGGGATCAGCAACGTGCATCCCCAACAAGGATTAACAGCTCCCGACAGAGAAGAAGCAATGATGAAACGGCTAATGATAGAACGCGCCCAAAAAAGAATCATACTGGCAGACAGCTACAAACTGAATACGGCAGAAGCCTATACGGTTGCCTCTTTGGGAGACATTGACTATCTCGTTACCGAAGACAACAAAGTTGATTATATCAAACAGCACTGGCCAAAAAACTCTTACACGGTCATGTAACAGGGTTGAGGAAATATTTCTCCCCAACCGGTAATCAATAGTCTGACATTTTATTCTTGTAGTAATACACTTCCACACTCTCATAGAGGCTTTTCTGAAGCATCTCTATAAATATCTTTGCAGCCGCTTTATGGTAACGTCCTTTTCTCCAATAAAGTGCCGCCCGTATTTCCGCATTCTTTTCGCTCAAGCGGATTGCCCGAATATTCGGGGCATCCCGTTCCAGCGACTGGGGCATGATGGAAACCCAGTGTTTTGTATTGATCAGTTGATACAGGATATTTACGTCATTTAACTCTAGTTGCGCATCCAGTTCCTGCAAAATATCCGGGAAACGTTCTTCAATCACATCACGGACATGCATCCCTTTTTCGGGAAGGGCCAAACGATATGCACGCAACGCAGTTAAAGAAACCTGTTCCAGTTTAGCCAAAGGATGGTCTTTATGTACCAACACGGCTAATGAGGTACTGAACAGCTCAATGCTGTCCAACAAATCATCCGGATTCGGCGATTCGAACGTCAGGACAAAATCGAGTTCATTTTCCCGGAGCAGTTCAAACAGGCGGCGTCCGGATTTACAAACCATCTTTACTTTAATGAGAGGATACTTTTCCGAAAAACAAACCAGAGTGTCCGTCAGTAAAGAACACAAACTGAATATCCCTCCGATACGCAAGGAACCACCCCGCATCTCATTTATATCCTGTATAACCATCGAAACGTCCTGCACGTTGGATATAACGAGCTTTGCATAAGGCAACAACTTCTCCCCCGCCTCAGTCAATTCGATCTGCTTCCTTTCACGGCTGAAAAGAATGACGCCCAATTCCGTCTCCAACTGCTTGATCTGTACGGATAAAGAACTTTCCGCAATACAAACATATCTGGCAGCCTTCGTAAAACTAAGGTATTCGGCAGCCTTGACAAAGCACCTCAACTGTCTTATTTCCATAGATTTATTTTTCTCCAAAGTTAGATATTATTCCTCACCCCGACATCAACCGATAGGAAAAAGCTATTTAATGATAGTTTTTAATCAAAAACAATAAGATCGGCAACCATCCGACAATCTCTACTTTCGCGAATTAAAAATAAAAAACTATGACAGGATATTTAGTAGAAGACACACGCAAAGTAACTACTTTACGCTTACAGGAGATGAAACAGCAAGGTGAAAAAATCGCCATACTGACTGCATATGATTATACCATGGCCCAAATACTGGATAATGCCGGATTGGACGCCCTGCTGATCGGAGATTCCGCCTCCAACGTAATGGCCGGAAACAAAACAACCCTGCCTATGACGATAGACCAGATGATCTATCACGCGACTTCCGTAGTCCGCGGAGTCAAACGGGCACTTGTCATCTGCGACATGCCATTCGGAACTTATCAGATTAATCCGACGGAAGGAGTCCGGAACGCCGTTCGCATCATGCAGAAAAGCGGTTGCGACGCACTCAAACTGGAAGGGGGCACCGAGATCATTGAAACAGTAAAACGCATCGTTGAAACCGGTATTCCTGTTATGGGACATCTGGGATTAACCCCTCAGTCGATCAACAAATTCGGTACATTCGGCGTACGTGCCAAAGACAAGGCAGAAGCAACCAAACTACTGGAGGATGCACACGCCCTCGAGAAAGCCGGATGCTTCGGCATCACGCTGGAAAAAATCCCTTCCAAACTAGCCGGACAGGTTGCCCGCGAACTCCGCATCCCGATCATCGGAATAGGAGCCGGTAACGAGGTAGACGGCCAGGTCCTCGTCGTACAGGATGTATTGGGAATGACAAAAGGCTTTAACCCCAAATTTCTCCGCCGGTATGCAGACCTTTACACAACTATAACCAACAGTGTCGGGCAATACGTTTCAGATGTAAAACAAGTCGATTTTCCCAACCAGCAGGAACAATATTAAAAAGTACGGCAATTAGTTGGTTTAAGTATTTAAAATCATTATATTGCGTAACAAATTCCACTGTTCGTTCCTACCACAGGAACAGGTACTTTTTAATGGCTGATAATTGTCAACCGTATGGCTCATAACCATCGACCGTTTGGTTGATAATTATGAGCCATACGGCCGATAGTTATCAACCACTGATTACATAGGCAGGTAATTCTCATTAGTACGCATAGTAATCCCCGATACATAGGCAGGAAATCAGAAAGCGATAAGGGATTATTCTCTTGCTTTAAAAGTGAACGACAATGAAAGCTGCTTCGACAGTCAACATAACTGGCTATATTTTTCAAAAGATACTTTTAATAGACGATCTGCGGCAACTCTACGACCCTACATTAAGTGTGGAAACGGAATGGAAAATTGTAGTTTTGACTCACATCTACCAAAATGTAAATTATATCTTCTTCATGCAAAATCACTTCTTCTTTAGAAATTTACTTAAAACAAAGATTTTCATATTGTCTTCCCATTGTAATGCTAGATTTTATTCTTAGTTTTACAATTGTTAAATCGTAGTACTTATGAACACACAAATACTTAAAGCAACCTTACTTATCTTTATTAATTTCTTTTCTTGTAGCCAGGCTAATCAACAAAGCCTAATACTTGAACAGGTTGAAAAAATCATACCTGAACATCCTGATAGTGCCTTAAACTTATTGAAAAAGATTATAATCCCCGAAAAGATGCCGGAACGTGATTATGCTACTTGGTGTTTATTAATTACTGAGATACGAGATAAAAACTATATAGAACAGACCTCAGACTCATTAATCAATATAGCAATACAATACTTCGAAAAAAAGAAAAATGTGAATCGATTGGCCAAAGCTTATTATTGTCAAGGCAGAGTCCTTTCAGAGTTGAACTCTTCCGAAGAAGCCTTAATCGCCTACTTAAAAGCAAAGGAATTCGTGCAACAAACATCCGATCGAAATCTAGAAGCTCGTATTAACAATCATTTGGGTACTTTATATTGGAACAACAATAGAGATAAAGAAAGTTTGCATTGTTATAAAGAGGCTTTTCGAAATTACATCATATGTAAAGATACAATCGGAGTAATCAATACATTAAGAAATATTGGAGAAAGTATGCATGAAGCCGGAGATCTTAATAGTGCAGATATCTATTTGAATAAAGCCTTATCATTAGCCAAACAAGGAAAGATTGAATCTCAGATGAGCTACTTATTATCATCTATTGGTGATCTATACTCTGAAAATGAACAGTATGAAAAGGCTTTGGCATACAAGAAGGCTTCTTTAAGCTATTCTAGGAAACAAAATACAATCTATTCATGTTACCATGCAATTGGAGAGTTATATTTAAACTTACAAAAGTTAGATTCTGCTTTACTTTATGCTGAAAAATCTATGAAAAGCACAAATTTATATGTAAAATGTAGTGCTAATAGATTATTATATACCATATTTATAAAGGAACAAGATTACAAAAAAGCATATGCATATAACGAACGTTACCTTTCACTCCGAGACTCAATCAAACTGTTATATCAGCCTCAAAAATTAGCAAAAGTAGAGGCTCTATATAATAAGGAACGTTTAATCAGCAAACAAAACCTACAAATGCACGCAGCCCGAAACCGACAGGATTTCCTACTGATCTGTTTTCTTTGTGCCAGTCTTGGCATAGGAATAGTTTATGTAATCATGACAAGGATAATCACCAAGCATAAATTGAGAAACAAAGAAATGCAGAAACAGCTACAGGAAAATAAAAACCTCTTGTTAATCAACAAGAAAAAGATAGAAAAAAAAGACATAGCCTTGCAGGAAATCCAA
>CAIGRU010000465.1_pt1 | contig 28186 bp, 14 predicted proteins | sample 7351341 | NCBI WGS metagenome assembly CAIGRU01
CCCCGCCACTAAATTCGACAATAATCAATTTATCCTGATAGGACTTGGAATTCATACCAAAAGAAAGCAAGTCCTCAATAGTTAACTGCAAAACTGATTGTTCCATGAATAATTTTCTATGAACGGCAAAGATAAAAAATATATCTGAAAGCAATCCCGACCATTTTGCTGACATCAGCAAAATGGTTTCGTGTGATATTCCCTGTTCAATTTTGGAACAACAATATTCAATTTTCAACCACACTTCATTTGAGAAAAAGTCGGACATTTGCACCGGTTATTAGTTAAGGCAGTAAATATCAAAGAGTAACAAACTATTCTCACTTGAATATCACCCTATTGATGTTTTTTATTTTGGAACAATCCGGCTGCCGGGATTATAAATAAAATAAGTACGTAAAAATGAAGAAAAATTTAATTACCAGATGCCTGGGTGGCATCGGGGTAGGGTTCTTATGCCTTGTTGCCAGCTCATGTAAAGAACAGCCGGCCATGATGGTGAACAATGAGTACAAAGTACTAAAAGTGTCTACAACCAACAAAACCCTGAGCAGTCTCTATTCTGCCACTATCCGCGGACGTCAGGACATCGACATCTATCCGCAGGTTTCAGGTTTTATCACTCAATTATGTGTGGAAGAAGGGCAGGCTGTACGCAAAGGACAATTATTGTTTGTAATCGACCAGGTGCCTTATCAGGCGGCTTTACAGACAGCCCAAGCCAATGTGGAAGCCGCAGAAGCAGCGTTAAGCACTGCAAAACTGACGTTAGACAGCAAAAAAGAATTACATGCACAAAATGTAGTCTCCGCTTTCGACCTACAGACTGCCGAAAACTCCTGGCTAAGTGCCAAGGCCCAACTGGCTCAGATGAAAGCCCTGGAACTGAATGCCCGCAATAACCTGTCCTATACAGAGGTGAAAAGTCCGTCGAATGGAGTTGTCGGAACACTCCCCTACCGCGTCGGAGCACTGGTCAGCGCCAGTCTGCCTAAGCCGTTGACTACGGTTTCGGACAATTCGGACATGTATGTCTACTTCTCCCTGACGGAAAACCAACTGCTGGGACTTACCCGCCAGTACGGCTCCAAACAGAAAGCGCTGGAAATGATGCCGAAAGTGGAATTACAACTGAACGATAAATCCGTTTACCCCGTAAAAGGAAAAGTGGAGACCATCAGCGGTGTAATTGACCGCAGTACGGGAACCGTAAGCCTGCGTGCCGTATTCCCGAATGAAGACGGCATACTTTACAGCGGTAACTCCGGTAACATCATCCTGTCTACCGAGAAATCCGGCAGTATCGTAATTCCGCAGACGGCGACTTTCGAGATACAGGACAAAGTATATGTCTATAAGGTGGTAGACGGCAAAGCAACCTCTGCCCAGGTGAATGTCACCCGTGTAAACGGCGGACAGGAATATATCGTGAACGATGGCTTGAAACCGGGTGACGTGATTGTTGCCGAAGGCGTAGGTTTGTTGCGTGAAGGAACCCCGATTCAGGTTAAACAATAATTGAAAGAAGGAATATGAAATTAAGAACCTTTATAGAACGCCCGGTACTATCAGCCGTTATCTCTATCGTGATAGTATTCATGGGTATCATCGGATTGACGAGCCTGCCCGTCGAACAATATCCCGATATCGCACCGCCTACCGTCATGGTAAGTACCACTTATTTCGGAGCCAGTGCCGAAACACTTCAAAAGAGTGTGATCGCCCCGCTGGAAGAGGCCATAAACGGTGTTGAAGACATGACTTACATGACATCTACGGCAACCAATGCCGGAACGGTATCCATCATGGTATACTTCAAACAAGGTACCGATCCGGATATGGCAACCGTAAACGTACAGAACCGTGTGTCCAAAGCCACCGGTCAGTTACCCGCAGAAGTGACTCAAGTGGGGGTCACTACAACTAAGCGTCAAACCAGCATGTTGCAGATCTTCTCGATTTATAGCCCGGACGACTCATACGACGAAGGCTTTCTAGCCAACTACCTGAGCATTAACCTGAAACCGGAAATCCTCCGAATCTCAGGTGTCGGCGAACTGATGGTAATGGGTGGAGATTACAGTATGCGTGTCTGGATGAAACCGGACGTGATGGCTCAATATAACCTGATCCCTTCGGATGTGACCGCCGTTCTGGCCGAACAGAATATAGAATCGGCTACCGGTGCATTCGGTGAGAACTCTACGGAGACCTACCAATACACGATGAAGTACAAAGGCCGTCTGATACAGCCGGAAGAATTCGGGGATATCGTGATCCGTTCGACCGAAGACGGTGAAGTACTGAAACTGAAAGATATAGCAGAAATAGAGCTGGGACGTGAAAACTACTCTTACATAGGTGAGCTGAGCGGGCATGTCGGCGTTTCCTGTATGGTATTCCAGACAGCCGGTTCCAACGCGACCGAGGTAAACCAGCAAATCGACGCTTTCCTCGACGAAGCACGCAAAGACCTGCCGAAAGGTGTCGAGATCGTACAGATGATGAGCTCGAACGACTTCCTGTTCGCTTCCATCCACGAGGTGATAAAGACATTGATCGAAGCGATCTTACTGGTTATCCTGGTGGTATACATTTTCCTGCAGGATATCCGTTCGACCCTGATCCCGCTGGTAGGTATCATCGTGTCGCTGATCGGTACATTCGCATTCATGTCGATTGCCGGATTCAGTATCAACCTGATTACTTTGTTTGCACTCGTTCTCGTGATCGGTACGGTGGTCGACGATGCCATCGTCGTCGTCGAGGCGGTACAGGCCCGGTTCGACGTCGGGTATAAATCTTCGTACATGGCCAGTATGGATGCCATGAGCGGGATCAGTGCCGCCATTATCTCTTCTTCACTGGTGTTTATGGCCGTGTTCATTCCGGTATCGTTCATGAGCGGAACGTCAGGTACATTCTATACACAGTTCGGTCTGACGATGGCGGTTGCCGTAGGTATCTCGGCGATCAATGCATTGACATTGAGCCCGGCATTATGCGCACTGATACTGAAACCGTATATCAATGAGGACGGTTCGCAAAAGAATAACTTTGCCTCCCGTTTCCGTAAAGCGTTCAATACTGCTTTCGACGTCCTAATCGCCAAATACAAGAAGGGTGTACTCTTCTTTATCAAACGCAGATGGCTGATGTGGTCGATGCTGGCCTGCTCGGTTGTCCTGTTGTTCTTCCTGATGAAAACGACGAAGACCAGTCTGGTGCCGGACGAAGACCAGGGTGTATTGTTCGTCAACGTTACAACAGCTGCCGGCAACTCACTGGCTACGACCAACGACGTGATGACCAACATCGAGAACCGTATCAAAGACCTGCCGCAGATCAAGGAATATAATAAAGTATCCGGTTACGGACTGATATCCGGACAAGGAAACTCATTCGGTATGTTCATCATCAAACTGAAACCGTGGGATGAACGTACAGATAAGGAAGACCATGTACAATCGGTTATCAACCAAGTATACGGACGGACTGCCGACATCAAGGATGCAACAGTCTTCGCCATGTCGCCGGGTATGATCCCCGGTTACGGTATGGGTAATGCGCTGGAAATGTATATGCAGGATAAAAAAGGAGGCGATCTGACTGATTTCTTCAATACGACACAACAATATCTGGGAGCCTTGCGCGAACGCCCGGAAATTGCAGCCGCTTATTCAACCTTCTCCATCAACTACCCGCAGTGGGAAGTGACGGTAGATGCAGCTAAATGTAAGCGTGCCGGTATCACTCCGGATGCCGTTCTGAGCACCCTGTCAGGTTATTACGGAGGACAATATGTATCGAACTTCAACCGCTTCTCGAAAGTGTATAAGGTGATGATACAGGCTTCCCCGGATTATCGTCTAGATGAGTCTTCACTGGATAATACTTTCGTACGTATGGCAAACGGCGAAATGGCGCCGTTAAGCCAGTTCGTGAACCTGACAAAGGTATACGGCGCCGAATCGCTGAGCCGTTTCAATATGTACAACTCGATCGGGGTTAATGCGATGCCGGCGCCGGGATATAGTTCCGGTGATGCCATCAATGCCGTAAAAGAAGTAGCGGCAACCAGCCTGCCGAAAGGCTACGGTTACGACTTTGCCGGTATCACCCGCGAAGAGAACCAGGAAAGCAATACGACAGCCGTGATCTTCGCCATCTGTATCCTGATGATCTACCTGATCCTGAGTGCGCTTTACGAGAGCTTCCTGATCCCGTTTGCCGTGATCCTTTCAGTACCATTCGGCCTGATGGGGAGCTTCCTGTTTGCAAGAATGATGGGGTTGGAGAATAATATTTACCTGCAAACCGGTTTGATTATGCTAATCGGACTTCTGGCAAAGACAGCGATCCTGCTGACCGAATATGCAACCGAACGCCGTGCAGTCGGCATGAGCCTGACTTCGGCCGCGCTGTCTGCCGCCAAAGTTCGCCTGCGTCCGATTCTGATGACGGCGTTGACGATGATTTTCGGTCTGCTCCCGCTAGTTGTAGCGACCGGTGTAGGTGCAAACGGTAACAGTTCGTTGGGAACAGGTGCTGTCGGCGGTATGCTGATCGGAACGCTCGCCCTGCTGTTCGTCGTTCCTTCGCTGTTCATTGTATTCCAGTATTTGCAGGAGAAAGTGCGCCCGATACAGTTCGAACCGACACACGACTGGCAGATTCAGGAAGAAGTAGAAGAAGTAACTGCCGAGCGGAAAGAATATCTCGATAGTAAAAAGAAAGAAAAATAAGCAGATGAAAAATAATATCATTCTATTATCTGTCGCCACCCTCTCGCTACTGAGCGGGTGCGGCATCTACAAATCCTACCAACCGGAAACCTCCGTCCCTGACAACCTCTTCAGGGAGGAGGCGCCGGTTACGGATACGACAAGCATCGGTAATCTCGACTGGCGGGAAGACCCTCAGTTGCAGGCACTAATTGAGAAAGGGTTGGAAAACAACACCGACCTGCGCACCGCCCACCTGCGGGTACAGGAGGCCGAAGCCGCCCTGATGACGTCGCGCCTGGCTTACCTGCCGGCTCTTAACCTGACTCCGCAGGGTACCATCAGCAGTTTCGACGGTTCGAAAGCCGCCAAAAGTTATCAGCTGGCGGCCTCAGCAAGTTGGGAAATAGATATATTCGGGAGACTGACAAACGCCAAAAGAAGTGCGCAGGCAGCTCTCGAACAAACCCAATCATACAAACAGGCCGTCCGGACACAGCTAATAGCCACTATAGCCAACTCCTACTACACTTTATTATTGCTCGACAAACAACTTGTCATCAGTGAACGGACGGCCTCTCTTTGGAAAGAGAATGTACAAGCCATGCAGGCATTGAAAAAGGCAGGCCTGGCAAACGAAGCCGCCGTCTCGCAGTCAGAAGCGAACAGCCTCAGCGTAGAAGCCTCCCTCCTGACCTTGCGCCAACAGATTAATGAGATGGAGAACAGCCTTTCCAACCTACTCGGAGAAGTACCGCAGCGGGTGGAACGGGGCAACCTGGACCGCCAGGAGTTTCCCGAGACATTGTCGACCGGCGTTCCACTCGCCCTCCTGGGCAACCGTCCGGACGTACGGCAGGCTGAATACTCGCTGGCACAGGCGTTTTATACAACGAACGGGGCACGGAGCGCTTTCTATCCGAACATCAACCTGAGCGGTGTGGCCGGATGGACCAACAGCGGAGGAGGCATCATCGCGAATCCCGGCGGCTTGCTGTTGCAGGCTATCGGTTCGCTGACGCAGCCGTTATTCAACAAAGGCGCCAATATCGCCCAACTGAAGATTGCGAAAGCGCAGCAGGAAGAAGCCTCACTGGCTTTCCAGCAAAGCATCCTGAATGCGGGTAGCGAAGTGAACAACGCCCTGACCCAGTGGCAGACGGCACGCGGACGCATCACACTGGCTGACCGGCAAATCGTTTCCCTGCAAAAGGCCGTAAAAAGCACGCAGTTGCTGATGGACCACGGAAATATCACCTACCTGGAAGTGCTGACTGCCCAACAATCATTGTTGCAGGCCGAACTTTCCCAGGCGGCTGACCGCTTCGACGAAATACAAGGTGTCATCAACCTCTACCATGCTTTGGGAGGAGGACAGGAAGAATAAAAATTCTAGCCTACCTAGAACCTCCTTTCGAGGCAGGCTAGAAAGGGGCTTCCAGGCAAGATAGAAAGTAGTTTCCAGGTTAACAAGAAAGGTGCCGCATCTTTTAGCAGATGCGGCACCTTTTTTTATCTCTTTCCGGCAGTGCGGTCAGAGCCGGGCGGTTATATAATCGATAATATCGAGGCAGAGATTGGTTGTCAGGTCATTTGTATCCAGATCGGGATTCAGCTCGACCAGGTCCATCGACTTTATCAGGTTCGTAGATAGCATATGTTCCACAAAATCTTTAAACTCGTCGGGGATCAGACCTTCGCTGACCCGCGTTCCCGTTCCCGGAGCAAAGCGGGGGTCGATACTGTCCACATCGATACTGAAATGGACGTTGCGTATTTTCCTTTCCTTCAGTTTCCGTTTAATATCTTCCGCTACAAAGCCGATGCCTTTCAAACGGATCGTTTCCATCGTGTAGACACTTAAATGTTCCCGGTCTATCAATGCCAACTCTCCTTCATCCAGGCTACGGGTACCTACCAGAAAAACATTCTGCGGATTCACCTTATTCCCTTGTCCGTATATATTGACCAGTTCCTCGCTACCCATGCCCATCAAAGCACTCAACGGCATACCGTGGATATTTCCGCTGGGAGAAGTTTCATTCGTATTGAGATCGCCGTGTGCATCCAGCCAGATGATACCGAAATCATCAAAACTTTTTCCAACCCCGGAGGCACTCCCCAGCCCAAGTGAATGATCGCCACCGATAACCAGCGGGAAAGCTCCTCCGCGTAGCGTATCATAGACCAGTTCCGCCAGGTTATTGTTCACCTCCACTATCGCATCGAGGTATTTCATACTCTTGCTCCGGGCAAACTTATCCGCTTCCGACACAAGCGGGACATAGAGGTTGCCCAAATCAAAGGCACGATGCCCATTCTTCCGGATAACCTGCATCAGTCCCCGTTCACGCAGATGGTTCGGGGCCCGTTCAACGCCTTCCCGGTCACAACCCAGGTTCAGAGGGACTCCTATTACGTTTATTTTCATACGATAATTTATTACGATTATTATCAAAACCGAGCAAACGTCTCCTTTATAATACCTACCGCCTCCATCATCTGTTCACGGGTAATAATCAGAGGTGGGGTGAAGCGGATAATATGGTCGTGCGTCGGCTTGGCTATCAGGCCGTTTTCTTTCAGTGCGAGGCAGATATCCCAGGCAACCTTTCCGTCATGCGGTTCGGTGACTACGGCATTCAGTAATCCTTTACCACGAACTTGTTTGACCATCGGATTGTCTATCTTTTCCATTTCACTACGGAAAAGTTCACCCATTGCATAAGCATTTTCAGACAGATGTTCATCGCGCACCACCTCCAATGCAGCAATACCGACGGCAGCAGCCAGCGGGTTTCCGCCATAAGTGGAACCATGTTCACCCGGAGCAATCGTCAGCATAATCTCATCGTTTGCCAGTACAGCGGAAACAGGAGTCACACCTCCTGAAAGAGCCTTGCCCAGTATCAGGATATCCGGATGAATATTCTCATAATCGCAAGCCAGCAGTTTCCCGGTACGACCGATACCGGTCTGTATCTCATCTGCGATGAACAGGACATTATGTTGTTTGCAGAGGTCGTAGCACCGGCGGAGATAACCGTCATCGGGAACAATTACGCCTGCCTCTCCCTGTACCGGCTCCAACAGGAGACCGACTACATCGGGATCTTGCAATGCTTCTGCCAATGCTTCTACATTATTATATTGTACTTTAATAAAACCCGGCGTGTATGGTCCGAAGTCTTCATAGGAACTCGGGTCGGTACTCATCGAGATGATTGTAATCGTCCGCCCGTGGAAGTTCTCGCTGCAAACAATAATCTTTGCTTTTTCGGGAGCGATACCCTTGATGCGGTATCCCCAGCGGCGTGCCAGCTTCAGGGCGGTCTCGACCGCTTCTGCTCCGGTATTCATCGGTAACAGTTTGTCGTAGCCGAAGAACTTACAGGCAAACTCCATATATTCACCCAATATATCTGCGTAAAATGCACGCGATACGAGTGTCAGCTTCTGCGCCTGTTCGGTTAATGCTTTGATGATTTTAGGATGACAATGCCCCTGGCTCAGGGCGGAATAACCGGACAGGAAATCAAAATAACGTTTGCCTTCCACGTCCCACACAAATACGCCTTCTCCTTTTTCGAGAACGACAGGCAGGGGATGATAGTTGTGTGCACCAAACTTCCCCTCACGGGTGATGTAATCTTCCGGTCTCATACTATTTCTGATTTAATTGTTTTTGTCAGACTGTAAGCGTTTCATACAGCCTTTGAGCCAAAGATAGTAATTTGAGTGACAGTATGTCACCGAAAGATATATGTTAAGAAACACACTATGACCGGACTTCTTCCACAATCCACCGTTCGATATTGCGTGTTTCTTTGCTGAAGTTAATACCAATCTTAAACAGCCTGCGACCGTCAGCCTCGAAAGGACGGGCATACTGTTTCCCATTGATCTGCCGGAGAGCCTCTTCGGCGGTACCATCCAGTTTAAACTCCATCACATAAATGAAGTGATCTGTCTTCAGCACCAGGTCAATACGTCCGTCGGAGGTATGATATTCCGCTTCAACATAAAAACCAATGAGCTTGAATACAATAAAAAGCACGTTCTGATAGTGGCGTTCCAGATCGGAAGCCAGCTCATAGGGCACATCGGCAAAGAAACTGCTAAGGCGGCGGAAGAAAGCATCATAGTCGCCGGCCATCACCTCATCTACAAACTTCTTGATCTGGAAAGGAGACTCCATCTTATCCACATTTGCATAAAAAGGCAACAGGAAGCGAATAAAACCTTCCTCCACTTCGCGGTTGGGGAAACCTAAACGATATAATCCGAAACGCCGGTCGTACCCCTTAATTGTCAGGTAGCCACTTTGGTAAATAACAGGGATCGGATTATCCGATGTAGAGTCGATGCTGTTAAGCGTATCGGAATCCGTTTCCTCATGCGCCATACGGTTAAGATCGTAATGATGCTTCTTCAGCAGTTCGACAAGATAGGTCGGCGTGCCGGTTTCAAACCAGTAACTATCCAATTGGCGGTACTTAAATGCATTAAGTAAACTGAATGGATTGTAGATACCGATACTATTCTCCACAAAATGATAACCGTCATAGCATTCCTTCAGTTCGGCACAGGCTTCATCATACGTCATATTTCGAGCAGAAGCCAACCCGTGGATATCCTCTTCAAAATAAGCGTGCAACTCCTCTTCGCTTATACCGCAAACAGAGACGAAAGGCTCCCGCATCGAGATATCGTCCAGATTATTCAAGTCACTGAATACACTTACCTTACCGAATTTTGTTACCCCCGTCAGCATGGCGAACTGGATAGAACCATCCATTGTTTTCAGTACGCCATAAAAAGGTTTCAGGGTGGAGCGGAAAGAGGCCTGCAATTCCTCGTTACCGATAGCCTGGAGCATCGGCTTATCGTATTCATCGACAAGGATGGCGACACGTTGGCCGCTTTGCTCGTGGGCCCGCTGGATGATACCGGCGAAACGCAGGGAGAGAGAACGCTCGGAAGGTTCCGCCCCGTACATTTTTTCCCATTGGGTCAGGGCTTTGTCCAGTATATTATCGAGGCTTTCCGGCTTATCGTACTTTTCAATGTTCAGATCGAGATGCAATACAGGCCGTTTTATCCACTCCTTTTCCAGACGTTCCATGGCCAACCCTACAAAGAGTTCTTTCTTCCCTTCAAAGTAAGCCAGCAAAGTGGAGATCAGCAGGCTTTTCCCGAAACGCCGGGGACGGCTCAGGAAATAATAACTGCCGGTCTTTACCATCCGGTAAGCCAGTCCGGTCTTATCTACATATACATACCCGCCTTGACGGAGTTTCTCGAAGTTCTGTATGCCGATGGGATAAATTCGCTCATTCATAATCTTTCATTATTAGTTGCCTCGTATGCTTACAAAGATAGTAAATAATCGATTACCGGATGCAGACGACGCGGAATACGCAGAGTCTCGCAGGCTTTTTATTAATAAATAATAGCATCTGCGACAACCTGCTTATCCTGCGTCGTTATCTGTGTCCGATTGTATGTATCCTACCAGACAATCACCTTACACACCATGCGGGCGGTCTGTACGATATACAGGCCGGGGGCCAGGGACCGGCGGTTAAGGCCGGGTTGGGCTTTGAATGTGGCCAGTGTTGCGCCGCCGAGGGTGAGGATGCGGACCTCTTCGGGGCGGTCGATTTCGAGGCAGAGGGCGGAAGGCTCTGTTCGGATTTTCAAGCCGGTGGTGATGGTGGCGTTGGCGACATCGGTGTTCTTTTGGATACCGGCGATCGAGATGGTGACCGGGGCACGGACGTAATCGATGATGTAAGCGCCGTCGCTTATGCGAGGAGTAATCGTTTCATCGCGGCCGACCGTTTCACCACGTCTGATTGTTACAACGGGGACGGATTGGTCGTAATCCTTATCCAGCGTGAGGTAGAAGCGGAAGTGGTCCCAGGACTCCACCTCGTAATTACCCGGAGCCGGATCGGTCATCGCACCTTCTACGGCAGGAAGGGTGACAGTGTAGTAAACCGGATCAGGCTCGGGACCTGGACCCGGATCGGGTGACGACTTAGCCACATAAGCCACAGCAAACGGACTGAAACCGGTAACAGTGATTTCCATATACTCATCAGCCAACGTCAGATTTCCTTTAGCCGTGGAATACACGTCGGTGCTACCGTCCGATTTGAGATGGATGATCGTGAAATCATGTTTGCTCTTGTCCACATTTTCCGGATACGGGATACGCACTTTCACTTTGTCGGTAGGCTGGACAGGAGTAACGGTAGTTTCAGACTTACCGCTGCTGTTATCGAAAATAGTCGTTACCTTGACCAGCGTCACTTCCATGAGAATCATATTATTCGCATCAATGTCAATATTAGCCTGCGAAGCAGCCGCCTCCGCCTTGCTCTTTACATCATTCTCCTTCGATTCGGGGACATCATCCTTTACCAGGCGAAGCTGGGACAGTTCGGTATCAGACGGAAGGGAACCTGCATCGGGGATGATAACCACCGGGGCATCCGTCGGACTTGTTTCCTCTTCCTTTTCTTTGGAGACGGCAGGTGTACCGATATTTTCCGGCTGTATCGGATCGGTCGGCGGGGTAAACCCGGCGGAGATCGTTACGTCGGAAGCGACGGTAAACCTAACAGGGTTCGTTACATCGGTATAATCAGATGTATTATTTACAGTCGTTTTTACAGTATATTTTAAGATACTATATCCCGGCACAGCCGTATTCGTCAATGTCAATTCAGCTCCATCAGCAACCACATCGCCGGAATTGATCACTTTGCCGGTCGCATCGGTAACGGTTATCGTGCCGCCTACAACAGTTTCGATAGTTACGATGTACTTCTGTGCTTCGGCCTTTTGGAATTTGACTTTATAAGTCTCCGTTGTCGAGCGATCCTCTGCGGTAACGGTCAGGGTAGCCGTACCGGAACCATCGGAAAGGGTGACGGTTACCGCATCGGACGGCAGGGTTGCACCGACATCGGCAGGCGTGCCGGAAAGGGTAATTTGTGCATTATCGGCAGTGGCGGAAGGAAGGGTTACAGTGTATTCTTTCCTGGCGGCGGTGAAGTCGGGAACTGGAATGAAAGTACCGGAATTATCAGTACCAACCTTATACTGCAACGATCTCAACCGGGTATCCGATGAAAGTTGTGCGGGTTTGGCTTCAAACTCTACGTCGACGGTCACCGGCTCTCCCGGCATAGTGAAAGTGTACTCGCCGGACTCGCCGGAAACGGGGTCCAATTGGAGGTTTTTAGCAGCCTCATTCGTGCAATACACTTTCAGGGAACCGAAAACGACCCTGTAACCGGTAGCCGGGGCGACTTTCAGTGTCACCTCCGTGCCGGAAATAAGCTTGGTACCGGAAGTTAGTGAGGTTCCGGCCGTATCCAAAGCCAACGTGCCGTTCGCCGGAGCGGAAAAAGTGACGGCATACGGAATCTTTTCGTACACCGCCTCTACCGTGACCGGGTATTCCGGTACGGTGAAGGAATAAGCATTATCTCTGCCTGCGACCGGCGTAACCACTACCATTGTGGCGGATGCATCCGTGCGGTAAGCCTTCGGGTAGCCAAAAGCCAGCCGGTAGCCTGTGGCGGGGGTAGTCGTAAGCGTCACTATCGTGCCGGGAACAAGCTCGGTGCCGGAGGTAAGCGAGGTTCCGGCAGTATCCAAGGCCAGCGAACCGTTCGCAGGGGCGGCAAAGGAAACAGCGTACGGGATCTTCTCGTACTTCGCCTCTACCGTAGCCGGATAGTCCGGCATGGTGAAGGTGTAGGTGTTATCGCTGCCGGTGACCGTCGTAACCTCTATCGTTGTGGCAGGCGTATCCGTGCGGTAGGCCTTCGGATAGCCGAAAACCATCCGGTAGCCCGCGGCGGGGACGGTTGTAATCGTCACCTTCGTGCCGGAATACAAGGTCGTAGGGGCAGTGAGCGTCTTGTCGTCTGCCGAGATCGAGAAAGAGGCCGAGCCTTCCGCGGGGGCCGCAAAAGTCAGCGTGAAAGGTAGAGCGGGGAAGTTGGGCTGAGCTTTCGTCCCGGTCCCTTCCTGCGCCCGGGCGGTCAGCGAGAAGACCGCCAGCAGGCATACAAGCCATAAACTAATATATCGTTTCATATCAAAGCGCTATTTTATAAGTGATGTTATTAATTCGGATCATGTAAATACCGGAAGGCAAGTCCAGGCGGGTATCGCCTGGAGCGATAGAGGCAGCGTAGACGACACGTCCGTCAGAGCGGACCACGGTAAGCGCAGCGGCCTCTCCGGAATAAACATGCAACGAGCCACGAGTTCCCCAGACACGGGCGGTGACGGCGGCAAGCGGCTGTTCGATACCCGTAGCAATGCCCTCTCCTATTTTCAGGCTGGCTACCCGGGCACGGGTGACGGCATTGGCGACGATAAAGGCCTCGAACGGCTTCACGGTGTACTCGCCTTCTTTCAGTTCAAAACGTTTACCGTCGGCATTCAACACGTAGATATTGGAAAGCGTCAGGTTCGCCAGGTTCGGGTTCGTTTGGAAAACGAACGTGCCATCCTCCAAGGCATCACCTAAAGTAACCGGAATGGTCGCCGGTATCTCGATCGCCTGGTCGGCAGAAGCGGTGGCGGCGAAGGTTACCGTAGTCGAATTCTCCTCGGCAGCAAGCAGATAGGGATTATCGGCGGCAATATTAACCTTTTTCGTTCCGTTAGCAGCATCGGATATGTTCGTCCAACCTTGGGCGGAGGCATCCTTACCGGTGTAGCCGGTGGCGGCATAAAGGCGTTGACCCTCGGCATCCCCCACGGAGGCCGTCAGGGTGACAGGGCTGCCGAAGGTTGTCCATTTGTTACCGAGCGTACGGGTGGTCGAGAAAGTTTCGGACACTTTCAATGGATTTGTCGTTACGACCTGTGCGCCTTCCTCCAGCGTCAGACTGAAGACAAAAGCATTGTCGGCATCGACGGTAAGTACGCCATTCGATTTAACAACGACGTCCTGGGCGGCGCAATTGGCATCCGAGAAATCCTTGGTATCGGAAATCGTGATTGTTTTCAGGTCTTCTACCTCAGTATAGACGCTCACGGCATTGGCTATCGCGGAGAAGAGCTTGACCGGCGTTCCATTACCATCCAGTCCTTTCTGAGAAGTACGGACTTCACCACCAGCATTCGTTACCTTCCAAAGCCGATACGTTTTGCCGGCTGTAACAGTCGTGGCAAAGGTTTTACCATTGTGCGACAGGGAAGATGGAGATTGGTCGGCAGCATCGGCGGCGGCAAAGGCTATGTCCTCGTAGCTTTCCAATGCGTTCGAGAACCGCCATTCCATCCAGGCGTTGGCAAGGGTTCCGGTGTTATGGATGGCGGTGTTGGCACAATAGAAGGTAACGGAGGTCGATGACGGATCAGTCACGGTGAAGGTACCGGAGTTATCGAGGCCGTAATATTCGTTATTATCTCCGGTATTCCCGATATACAGGCCTTTGCCCGTCAGCGTCAAGGAACCTTTATTCATCAGGGTAGAGGCTACGGATGAGCTGAGAGTGGAAGTGCTTTTATCCGCTGTGTTGATGGTCAGGGCGCAACCGTCGTTGATAGTTAGGGCAGCACCGTCGGTCGGTTTGATTACCACTTTATCGAAAGTCAGCGTCGGATTGCCGGTGACGGTGGCGATGACGAGTTTGTTGGTGGACGGAGATGCGCCATCGACCATTTTGACCGTGCCGTTGAAACGGGTCGATGTTCCGTTGTCTCCTTGTTTAGAACTCCATTTGCCATCGGAATAAGTGAGGGTGATGGTTTCTGTGTTGTCGGCAGGCAAAGGCAGCGGGCCAGGCATAGCTAGATAGTCGGCGGACTTCAAGTTGTCGGCAGGCTGACCGGCGATGGCTTCCCCGTAAGTTATCGGCAGTCCGTCGGCACCATAGCTGGCGATGGCTTTCAGTCGTGGAAGCAGGCCGTTCGTTTCGGTGTCGATGGCGGTGAAGGCTTTTGTATTTTCAGTACCTGCCCAAGAAGCGATATCGGTGGCGACCTCATCGAGATAGGTATCGGCGCCGTTTATCGCATCGGCGGCGATGTCGGCGGTTGGGGCGAAGGTGTTATCTCCTACCGTCAGCTGAATCTTGGTGCTGGCGTAGTTGTTGGAAAAGGTATCATTATCATTACTGCTATTACTATTCTTTCCGACAATACGACCGGCATGTTTACCAGAGGTGTTTCCGGTAGCTTTCACGCCGTCGGTATTTAAGGCGAGGCAATCCTTTACAGTAACGCTACTACCGCTCCAAATCCACCCGATAATACCGCCTGCATAAGCTGCGTCGCTGCTTGACGGTTCAGCAGAAACAGAGCCTGTGGCAAAACAAGATTCAATAACCACATATTGAGCAACTCCGATAATGCCGCCGGAAACACTTGATGACTGGGTTGCATTTGCGGTCATATTCCCTATTGAATAGCAGTGCGATAGATGACTTGGATTACTGCTACTACCATTAGTATCACTTTCGCCTACGACACCGCCCGCATAGGCGGAACCACCACTGGCGTTAACATCCATATTACCCGTGTTGAAGCAGGAAACAATAGAGGAGTTGAGACTTGTTCCTACGATTCCACCAGCATAATTATTCAGTCCTTGTATAATGGTGATAGTACCTCTGTTTGAACAAGCGCTAACCACCGAGTTTATTATTGAACCGGCAATTCCACCGACATCCCCACTCTTGTCTGATACAGAGAAACTGACCGCGCATCGGTTATGGCAATTGATGATTTTTCCATTCTCCACACGCCCCGCGATGCTACCCAGCGGGTAAGTATTGGCACCGCCTGTAATACTAGCCAATTGAATATTGTTGGCGCCTTCTTCATCGGCCATCGTCAGATTCCGCACGGTCGCTCCATACAGATAACCGAAAAGGCCGATATATTCTACCGAGGACGAGGATATCGTCATTCCGGTAATGGTCTTGCCGTTACCATCGAAGGTGCCTTGAAAGCATTTAGTGTAGTCGGTGTATGAAAGGTAGCTATAAGTCCCTATCGGTACCCAATTATTCACGAAACCAGCAGTGACGCCTTTAGGCGTAGCCAACGAGATATCATTGGCAAGCGTAACCGTACACTCTTTGAAGCCCGCATTGGAGGGATAGTAATTGCTATATGCCTCTTTGGTATTGGCGGTTGTCTTCCCTTTATTCGTTACCCAAGCGATCCACGCGAGGCCGCGGGGGGTCTTGACGGTGTAGTTGTTCACGGAGACGGAGACATCGACGCCATCCGGGCCGACATCGGCTGTCTCAGCGTATCCGACCCAGTCGGTAGGAAGAGTTTGCATTTTCGAGAAGGAGGATACTCCATTCTCCGTCGTCGTAAAGACGGTTCTTCTGTTCTCATCCATAAGTTGTTCATCGCCCAGCCAAACGGTGTAGCCGGTGTTCTTCGCGACGTTGATAGCGAAATGCTTATTTTTGTCGTCGGTGGTGAATTGGATAGCGGGATCAAGCGAGTCGCCGTTGGCATCTTTTATTTCCAGCGTCTTGCCGCTCCCTAGGGAGGCTTCAAACCTCCATTCGAGGAAGGGGGAATGCACATTATTGTCAAGAATTGCTTTTAATCCTCCAGAAGCCGTTATTTTCGCATCTTTGGCCGCAGATAAAGAAGCGCTATTCCCTATCGACACGCCATATTTGTTATCCGCTACGATATTTATTTTGCCTTTGAGGATAAGGTCTACTGAATGACCAGTAGTGTACAAATATATTCCATTTGAATATCCTTGGGAAAGGATATTCAATCCAGCAGCTCCACCATCCAGAAGCAGGTCGCACCCAACGTAGTTGTTGATTACTACTCCTTGGCATTTCAAGGTACTGGCAGAGCTGCCTGTCGCTTGGATACAGAGCGGATTACCGTTCTGTACCATATAAAGCAATGAGTCGTTGGCATTGTAGGTCAGGTTTAGCCCATCCAGTTTTAGGATCGGGTAGCTGTCAAGCTTATTATTATTAGGATCCTCTATCTTTTTCTCGCTTTTGATATCGATCGACCCATGCTTCCAGTCATTGTTCGTGCCCGTCAGCGTACCGGAGAACTCGTTCTCGGTACCATCAGTCCCGATCTTGCAAAACCAAGCGTAATCGGTCGAACTGCCAGATTTCTGTTTATAGGTCAGGGTTAGTTTGCCACTGATACTGCTCACATCCAGGTCTTTTATCTCTTGCGCCCCTCCCCCCTTCGGCCATAAAAAAGCCAGTATCATGATACTGATTATCCGTGCAGCGCCCCTCCGGCTCGCTGCACGGTGGTTTCTTTTTACATATAAAAAGTTGTTCATAAGTAAATATGTCTATTTAAATGATTAATGTTATATATAAAAGATGGAAGATGATGGGAGAATTATTAATAATAAGGCAATGTTGCAATGAAGATTGCAAGGATTCGGTTTTTGGCAGATTTGAATGTTACTTTTCTCTTGAAAGAAAAGTAACCAAAAGTTCAAGGCTGCATCTGTCTCGCTACTCAACATCCTTCGTTCGCTGTCGTCTGTGAAGCCGGTTAAGCCTTGATCTTTTGACTACTTTTGGATCAAGCCAAAAGTAGGTTCAAAACTTTCTATAACGACTCTATTTCTTCGACCGACAAACCTGTACATTCTGCAATGCCGGTAGCCGCGATACCCATACGTTTCATATTAATTGCTGTCTGACGCAGAGCTTTGGCTTTTCCTTTGGCCTCTCCTTCAGCCAGGCCCTCTGCTTTGCCTTCGGCCAGGCCTTCGATACGGCCCTCCCATTTGGCGGTGTCGAGCACGTCGTTCTGGATCATGATCACATTCAGATGTTCGTCGTACGCTTGACGCTCCTGCAAGGACATGGAGTAATACTTCAGTTTCTCGCGGGCTTCACGAAGACCGGGAGCAGTCGTGTCGGGACGGATCGTGCCGTCTTTCAGGTAGGCGATCCATTCGTCCAGAGGGGTTGTGGCCACTTTGTCGAACTCGTTTACACGGATCAGGATGTACTCGGGGAAAATCTCGGCAGGCAGGCGGGTTATGACGGCATCCCGGTCGCGCATGTTGATTCGCAAACGATCGCCGGTATGCACACCTGTGAAATGATTCTGTCCGTGGTAGAAATAGTCCGTCCCCACGCCCAGATCGAAATAGAGGATACTGATCGAGTAGACCTTCTTTACTTTCTGATAGCCTTCGCCCAGCGAGATATGCTCGGTGATGGCTTTGGTTACGCCGTAAAGGATGCGTTCGAGGTAATGCACTTCGCGCGTATTCTGAATTTCGACGATGATAATCTCACCTTTGCTGTTCAGGGCTTTGATATCGACACGGTTGAATTTGTCGTCGGCACTTTCCTGGTTGCTTTCGCTTTCGAGAATTTCGAGGATACGAACTTCTTCACGCAGCATAACGGTCAGGAAACCGTTGAGCACATCGAAGTTGGCCTTCTGACGCAACAAACGTTTGATGGCCCAATCGAAGCGGATATACCGGTCCTGTAACTCTTTTCTTTCATTCTCTGCCATGACTTTCGGATCTAAATTTTTCATAATTAAGTGTTTTATGTATTATGTAGTTCACAAAGATATACAAGAAAATGAAACCGGCCACCTCTTTTTCCTCATTATTTTCCTCCATCATCTTCCATCATGTCAAAGAACTCTCCGGGTGGCCAGTGCAAAGGCTGTTAAGATATTGCACCGGCTACCGCTGTATTATTCGATCTCCGGACGATCGCCTCCACCGGGAGACGGATCGGGATCGGGGGTCGGGTCAGGCACCGGGTCAGGGGTCGGATAGGGTTTATCGTCGGGCTGGGTCGGTGTAGAAGGGCCACCTTTAGCAGCGATCAAGTCTTTGTATTTGCGGAAGATCTGGTTCACCGTGTCAATAAAGCCGTTGATCACGTCGGTCGGTTCCAATACGGCATAGGCGTTGACGCGCTGGACGACCAGGTCGAGCGTCTCGTCGGTCGCCTTGCGGGCCTTCGAGGTGTCGGTCTTCACGCGGGCGGTGTATTCGTCGGTGCGGGAAGCGTCGAGCGTCTTGTACTCGCCGTTCTGGGTTTTCAACTGGGTGACATACGTTTCGAGATGAAGGGTCTGCAGCGCCGTTGCCACTTCAGGTTTAGCCAGGTCGGCCAGCAGTCCGTCGATCAGGGCGGTTTCTTCGGCATAGGCCTTGCTGTACAGCTTGTCGTAGGCACGGAGCACGGCGTCGACCGTACGGGCTGCCGACTGGAAGGCAGGATCGGGGCAGACCAGATAGGAGCCGTTCATAGAGAATATGAACTGGATCGTCTTGTCGCGTTCACCGTCTTTGGTTACCAACTGGTCAGTTGTCGCGCTTTTGGTGATGCGGTTGACGCATTCGCCTTCACGGTCGATACATTCCTTGTAACCGGGAGCCAGCGACTCGAGATGCAGCGCGGCAATCGTAACGACCAGGATACGGTCGTATATCTCCGTATTCATGTTCTTGTGGGCCGCGTTGCTCAACTTCGTTTTGTTAATCGTGCCGATTTGTTTTGCTAATGGCATAATCGTCTGTTTTAATATTGATACTAGAAATTATTTCGTTTTTTCTATTTTAAAAGCTCCGTCGGCCGGAGAAACCGTCGCTACGGTTGTCGGGGCCGTTCCGCCCGCCAACGGAGGGATCGCTACGACCTCAGCAACCGTTTTGCCGACCGGCAGAGGCTTCGCTACGGTCGTTGTATTCCTTTTTCCTACTGGCGGAGACTCCGCGACAGTCGCAGCGATAACTCCGCCGACCTACAGCCGCTGTATCCATTCGTTGAGCTCCTCTTCCCGAGGAACAGCCAGTTTGAGCTTAAGCCGGTAGCGGGTAGTGTGAAGGCTGCCTTGCGAAATAGATAGTCGTTTCATCGCCTCTTTATTGTTTATTTTCATTTTAATAAGCATACATAGAAATTCGTCCGACCGGGTCAATGCTGGACAATGGGCATGCAGGCGCGCCAGGAACTCCGGATGATTAGCCCGGAAAGTTTCACACAGCCGGTCGTTTCCTATTTCTGCTTTGTCGGGCATTGCACCGTCTTCAGGCTCTGTGTCGGGCGTAGGCGAAGCGGCTATAGAAAGAGATTCCAATTTACGGTTAACGCATTGGTGATACACATCGATCTTCCGGTTCAAATGATACCAGAAAATGCAATTTGTTGCCAGCAGAAGATAAAAAAGAACCGAGAGAATTACCACCGTCCAGCGGAGATATACCTCGCCCACGATCATCACCGCTACCATCTGCAACAAGGGTAGCGATAAAAGGATCGGAATCAGGAATGCCTGTGTTCTTTTCTTCTTCATATCAGCTCTTTTTATTTGCACCCAAAGTAAAACAATACTTTGCGTCCGCTCACTCTCACAGTCTGAACAATTTGCTGAACAACGACTGAACAACAACGTTTTTTTTCACATTTCTGTTCATCACACGTTACTGAACAAATAGCTCACGGCCTTGTCTTCGGACGCTGTAAAGGTATATACTGGCTCATGAACCACCTCGGATAACCAATAGACGGTTTAATAGATTTCCTACAAAAACAAGGGGTAAAACCGGATAAATACACTATTTTTGTCCCCAACCTTAAATATCAACCAAGATATGAGCAATTATCTGTTTTCCTCCATTTTTTTTCTTCTTTTTCTGCTGGCCGGTTGCCGACAGCATCCCGTCGACCCTTTACAACCGCTCGAAGCACGGCTGGCTACAAATACTGAAACGACGCTTAAGGAATATAATGACCGGAACGAAAAACTGCTCCGGCAGAAAAACTGCGATTCGGTTATCACATGCAGCAGGCAGCTGCTCCGGGCTTTTCCGCAATACCCGACGGGCAACAGCGACTCGGTATTGAAGGAGACACGCCGCCTGCTCAACTTCTACCTGAAAAGTAGTACCCAAAACAAACAAGCGGCCGGAAACAGCCTGCTGACGGATAGTTTGCTGGAGGCAGACCACCTTCATTTCGACGGGCCTGCCCATTACGACCTGCTGGCCGTCTGCACCGCCTTCCACAATTACGGCAACGACCCGGAAGGGACGCGCAAGTTGATCGAACGCTTTGCCGCCCTTCCTCCCTCGCCCGACCCGGCACAGGAAATCTATGCCTGCCACCTGGTTGCCAACGCCTGCTATCATTACAGCGAACAACCGGAAAGGGAGATTCTTTTTCAGAAACGGGCCGTCGACGCTTACCATGTCGGCGGAGAAGCCGATGACCCGGCCGATCTTTTAAGTACATTAGGCAATTATTACCGTCGCAGGGGCCTGTATGAACAGGCCATCGGTTATTTGCAGGAGGCCCGCGACTGGTGCCTGGCCCACCCCGACCAACTAAACGATGGGTTCGTCTATAACTTTACCGACCTGGCTAACCTGTACGACACGATGGAGCAACAGGATAAGGCACTGGAAAACATTTCGCAGGCCATCGCCTACTCCCTTGCGCTCGACAGCGTGGTGCTGAGCGACCTCTACCGCATGAAAGCAGGCATGTTCTGGAAACCCGAACAGAAAGATTCGGCACAGTTTTATATTCTAAAGGCGCTCAGGCTGGGTGAAGCGCATCAGCACCAGGCGGAGATCGCAGCGGCAAAGAACTTGCTTTACAGCTTCTACGACGAATTTTACCCGGACTCGGTGGCACTGGTAGTGAAAGGTTTCCGGGAATTATGCGCCGTTTCGCAAAACGACGTCATGAGCTATCACTACCCGACTTTCCGTTTTTCTTTAGGGAACGCTCTGGTCAAAACGGGACAGTTGCAGGAAGGTTTTCCGCTGATGGAAGAGACTATGGACTATTATCTGGAACAGGATTTCCCAGAAATGATCGACTGGTGCGGGAATATCTTGCTAAAAAGATATGCGGAACATAAGATGTACAGCCGGATAGGCGAGATTTACCCGGTCTATACCGCCATACATGATTCTTTACAGAAAAAAGAAAAGCAGCGGTATGCCATCGCCGCCAATATCCGTTATGAAACGGAACGAAAGGAACAGGAAAACCGTGCGTTGACTGCCGAGGTGGCACTGAAAGAGCAATCGCTCGTCTATACCCGGATTATCCTGGGGTTGTCGGGCTGTTTACTGGCTGCCGGAGTCGTTTACCTGATCCGTCGCCGTCGTCGCCATCTCAAAGAACAGGAAGAACACCGCCGCCAACTGAACGAGTTACTGACTTCACAGCAGGAACTGAACCGGCGTAATGAAACGTTAAGTCGTGAACTGGAACAGGTTTCGCACAACGAAATCATCGACAATGTGCGTCGGCAACTCGACCCGACCTTGTTGAGCGGCGAGGACGAAAAGCGTTTCCGCCAATCGTTCGCCGCCCTTTATCCGCGCTATCTGCCCGGACTGCGGAGCCGCTGTCCGGAACTGACCAAGTCGGACGAATTATTTTGCATGCTCATTTACCTGAAACAAAATACGGATGAAATAGCTTTGGCCTTAGGTATTTCGCGCGCCAGTGTCAACACGGCACGGAGCCGGATACGAAAAAAATTCGGATTACAAAAGGAAGATTCGCTGGATAACTACCTGCAAGTAAACTAAAAAAGGGATGACCTTTGTCATCCCCTTTTTCTTGTTTGGCGTGAAATATATATAGTCTTGAGAATTAAATGCGTATTATTTATCGACAGTTTTAAGGCTTACCGGCTTAAACAGGAATATGAATAAAAACAGCAATACCGCCGTGCAAGCCGAAGAGATCAGGAACAATACCGGCCAGTCACATTTGTCGCCGTCACGGAACTGACCGATCAACCATCCGTTCCACAAAGTTCCTATCAGGAAACCGATCCCCCAGACCAGGAAGAAAAGTAATCCCTGCGCCTGTGCCTTCATCTCTTTCGGTGCCACATTATCGGTATATACCTGTCCGCCGACATAGAATAATCCGAAAATCAAACCGTGCACAATGATACCGATATAATAGAACCATTGCTGCCCTGTTTCCGCCCCAAAGAAAAAGGCCCCGTAACGAACCAGCATAGCAGCCATACCAAATATCAATGTATTCTTAATACCCGATTTTACCAGAATAGTCGTGGTAATTATCAGGAAAAACATCTCTGCCAATTGCCCGAAGTTCATCGTCACTGTGATATTTCGTACCTGTTCGTCCGCCAGAATCATGGAACCGTATACATGGTAAAGCGTAAACGGGATGATCGACAAGAATGTAAGAATCATAAACACACGGTAATTCTTATCTTTCATCAAAGAAAAAGCGGAGAATCCTGTAATATCCATCACCGATATCTTTGTGCTCTTTGCCACCGACGGAGGAGTATGCGGAAGTGTCAGGTTGGCAAAAGCAGCAATGAAACAGACACCCGCTCCGCAATACATCGGCAGGTTCGTATCATCGAACGCTTCCATCCCTAACAAATGGATAGCTACCAGACTGAAAATCCCCGAAGCTACCCATCCGACCGAACCGAACATACGTATACGCGGGAACTGCTCGGAAGGAGCGTGGCTCATCGCAATCGTACTTGTCAGACTCTGTGTCGGCATGTGACAAAGCATTGCCATTACAACAAAGAACATGAGAGGAGGAAAATCCTGCTGCTGAGCAGCCAGCAGCAGGAAAACTCCCGTTAAAATATTCAAAACTGCCAAAATCTTCTCTGCGGCAAAATAGCGGTCGGCAATTGCTCCGATAAACGAAGAGGCCATTGCACCGATAGCCATTGCACTTAATACTAAAGAAACCTGATACACTTCCAGCTTGAGCGTGTGAGACAAATAAGCCGCCAGCGGCACCCACCAGACAGCACTCAGCATGTACTGCAAAAACATCATCAGACAAAGTTGAATCTTTGTTCCTATTCCTGTATTAAAATGTAGTGTACTCATGATAGTAATATAAAAAGGTTTCTTGTTGTGTTTTCCAATCGTTGCTCAAAAGTACTCCCTATCAAAAGAAAAGTATGTTTGTTCCGGTTGCATTAATTCCTCTAATCATCTCATTCTGTGCTATTCTCACCCGGTATGATACGATTTTTGAAATCCGTGATACAATAAATGAAAACTGGTAATACAATTTTGCATATCTTGCAGTGTCAAACAACAAACTTATATATGAGCTATCTGAAGTTGATCTTATCTATACTTTTCCTGTCTTGTTCCTGCTGGCTTTTTGCAGAAGAAAGCAACTATCTCTTCCGCCATTACCAGGTGGAAAACGGGTTAAGCGATAATATGGTGACCTGTTGCGTGCAGGATAAAAGCGGCTATATATGGATCGGGACTCGTGACGGACTGAACCGTTTTGACGGCTATACATTTAAAGTATTCCGGAATGACCCGGACGTTCCGGAATCGCTCGGCAACAACTGGATCACACATCTGGACTGCGACCGTGACGGGAATTTATGGGTGGGTACCCTTTCCGGGCTATACCAGTACAATGAGGCCAAAGAATCATTTCTGCATGTTCCTTTCACAAAAAACAAAGGGATCGACCTATTCCGGTTTGATAAAAACAATCAGCTGTGGTTGCTCATGGACGGAACACTGATACAATATAATGTATCCGACGGACAGTTTCATATCTTTGCCGGTAATAACGGACAGACCTATACCTCCTTTTGTATCATGGCAGACAATTCCCTTTGGCTGGGTGATTCGGAAGGCTTTATCTCTCTGTTGAACCCGGAAGACGGCAGTCTGGAATCGCACAACCTGTTTGCCCATTCACCTGCCACTACCTCCCGGAAGTTATCCATGCTATCCCCCTCTCCTTCTTCTGCCAACATCTATGTGGCATTTGAGCATGATGACGTGAAAATATTCAATGTTCTTTCAAAAACCTATCAGGACCTGAATATCCAGGAAAAAAATCAATTGACTATCCTGATCAACTGTTTCCTCGAAAAAAACCAGAAAGAACTCTGGATCGGAACCGACTCGGGCCTGTTCATCTATGACCTGGACCTCGGAACCTGCAAACGTATCAGGCAGGACCCGTTAGACCCCTATGCACTATCCAGCCATTTTGTCTCAGCCTTGTTTAAAGACCGCGAAGACGGAGTCTGGATATGCTTCCACCAGAACGGAGTGAACTACTACTCTCCCTTCCGTCCTTTCAACGTATATTATCCCTGGAACGAAACGCATTCGCTGAAAGGAGAAGTAATACGCGACATTTGTACAGACATCTACGGGAATATCTGGGTAGGGACAGAAGACGCCGGCATCAATTGCCTGGAAAAGAAAACCGGGACTTTCACCAACTACCAGCCTGTCCCCGGCATGAAAAGTCTTTCACACACCAATATCCGGGGATTGGCGGCCTCCGGGGATAACCTGTGGATAGGCCATGTGATACACGGCATCGACCTGATGGATATACGGACCCGGAAAGTAATCAAACACTACGACCTGCTGAAAGATGCACAAACGGTAAAGAACAGTACCGTCAAATGTATCAAGGTCCTGCGTGAGGGAGAAGTACTGGTCGGAACGGAAGACGGCATTTTCCGTTACGATTACCTGAACGATCGCTTTGTCTATGCTACCCAATTCCCGCCATTCGCCGTCAACTGCCTGTATGAGGACCGGGTCGGAAAGATATGGCTCGGCATGTTCAACCGGAGCTATTATTTCAATACGATCAGCAATAGCGGTATGTATCTCCAATATGATAAACTGAACACCCAGCGCCACAATTCAGTAAACGATGCCTGTGAAGACAAATCCGGCAATATGTGGTTTGCCACGGTGGAAGGAGTGATCAAATATGACTTTCAAACCGGCGAATCATTACATTATACGGTGAAAAACGGTATGCCGAGTAACGTTGCTTTCCGTATTCTCCCCGATGATAATAATCATATCTGGATCAGTACCGCAAACGGATTGGTTCGCCTTAACACACAGACCGAAGAAATCACTACCTACACGGAAGCACACGGCCTCGTTACCCGGCAGTTCAATTATAACTCAGCTTTCAAAGATGAAGACGGTACCCTTTATTTTGGTACAGTGAAAGGATTTATACACTTCAGACCGACGGATGTACGTCCGGCAGACGAAAAGATGGACGTACATATCAGTTCCCTGGATATACAGAACGGAGCAGACGGAAGAAAAGTTATCAACAGTTCAGCCGTATCGGAAGTCAAAAGCATTACACTGAATCATAAAGAATCGTCTTTCAATATCAATTTCTCAGCTCTCAACTTCATTGCTCCCGGTTCAGTGCAATACGCTTACCGGATGGTTAACCTCGACAGGGATTGGATTTCACTCGGAGAACGTAACATCGTTTACTTCACCGATCTGCATCCGGGCAGCTATACATTTGAAGTAAAAGCAGCCAATCTTGCCAATAGCTGGGGGGATGATATTACCCGACTGCATATCACGGTACTCCCTCCCTGGTGGACATCCACTACAGCCTATGTAATTTATGCTTTCTTCTTCCTTGTAATGATTATTTACCTGATCTTTTCCTGGCAAAAGAAAGAAAGAAGGAATATGGCATACAACATGCAGATATTTGAAAGCAAGAAAGAAAAAGAACTTTACCAGGCAAAGATAGACTTCTTTATCAACATCGCACATGGGATCCGCACGCCACTCACGCTGATCAAGAATCCGCTGGAACGCCTGCTGAAATCGGACAAGATCGGAGAAAAAGAGAATAACTCACTGATACTAATGGATAAAAATGTATCCCGCCTGTTATCACTCGTCAACCAGTTGCTAGATTTCCGGAAAACAGAGATCGAAGGTTATCGTCTAAACTTTGTCCGCACGGAAGTCGTTTCACTCCTTTCCGAGACCGCCAAACGCTTTCAGGATATAGCCACGGAGAATAATCTCCTGTTAAATCTGGATCTGTCTGTACAGGAGCTATATGTTTTTGTTGACCGCGAAGCTCTCACCAAGATAATGAGCAACCTGTTTTCGAATGCCGTTAAGTATGCAGCCAAGAGCATCGTGGTGCGCTTGCATCTATCTTCCGATTACGAAACATTCATGATCGACTTTATCAACGACGGGGTTCCCGTTCCTATCGATATGAGGGATAAAATATTCGAACCTTTCTACCGTATCAAAGGGAATGAAGATAAGCCAGGGACCGGTCTGGGATTACCATTAGCTCGCTCGCTAGCCGAAATGCATCATGGAATACTTGAATTGGTTGACTTCCAAAACAACCAGACAATGTTCCGTATCACCCTGCCGGTAAAACAAACCGGAGCAGTAAAAACAACAGACGAGGAATCTCAGCCACAGACATCCCTTCCTAAAATAACTTATACCTGCGAAGAGGGGCGTCCGACCGTCCTGATCGTTGAAGACAATAAGGAAATGAGTGCTTTCATCGCAGACGAGGTCAATGAGAACTATAATGTATTGGTGGCCGGTAATGGCTCCGAGGCATTGGACTGGTTGAAAAAACAGAGTGTACAACTTATTATAAGCGATGTCATGATGCCGGTAATGGATGGCTTTGCCCTCCTCCAACACGTAAAAGCGGATATTGAATTCAGCCATATCCCGATCATTTTATTAACAGCAAAAAATACCATGCAGTCACGCCTGGAAGGGTTGGAACTCGGAGCAGATGCTTATATAGACAAACCGTTTTCCACCAGCTTGCTGATGGCACAAATTTCAAATCTGTTATCAAACCGGGACAATATCCGTAAGTTCTATTTCAACTCACCGATCGCCAACATGAAATCGATGGCTTACACCAAAGCAGACGAAGGTTTCCTTGAAAAATTGAACGAGATTATCAACGAACATATTGGTAATCCGGACCTGGATGTAAACATGATCGCCGACCTGATGCACCTGAGCCGCCCGACACTGTACCGTAAAATCCGTGCCATATCAGATCTTACTCCCAATGAACTGATCAAAATCAGCCGTTTAAAGAAAGCAGCCGAACTATTGCTACAGGGAAATATGAAGATATATGAGATATCGGATGCAGTAGGATTCAGTTCGCAATCTTATTTCTGGTCTGCATTTATCAAACAGTTTGGAGTTAGCCCGTCAAAATATGCAAAAGAAAACAGGTAGAAACACATACCCCCTGTTGCACGGTAAAAGAAAATGAGATCATTGATAATCAACACCTATTAAGCAAACAGGACAGAAAAGGACAAAAAGGACACCGCCACATTTTCAGAAAGCAAGGCTCTCTGCATACCCTACGCTTCACATATTTTAGGGTTCGTTCTTGCACTGTCACATTCGTTTCTTTTAATTTAATCGGAACGCCCTATTTCTATACTATTATACTTGTTCTTTTCATTTCTTTTTTTTATCTTTGGAAAAAGTGAATCATATGGCTGAAGTAGAAAAAAATAGTATAAGAAAAATAGAATATATTCATTATCAACCATCCAATGATATTAATGATTTTATTTTCTATTTCAAAAAATATGCGCTACCTCAT
>CAIGRU010000473.1_pt1 | contig 27756 bp, 22 predicted proteins | sample 7351341 | NCBI WGS metagenome assembly CAIGRU01
CTTGCGGCGATAAATTCCAAGGAAGATGGTTTCCAGCTTAGCCGTGCTCTCCGGAGCGCCGCGAAGCAATGGCGTCATGGTGGCCTCATAGGTCACCAACTTGGAAACCCACGAATTTTTTTGTGGGAGCAGTCAGAAAAGAGAACGGACTGTGTGTTCGGGTTGGGCTGCGTGAGGGCCGACACGGCCAGGGAAATTGCCGGGCGGGGTCTCACTCGTTATAAAAACCGGGCGGCTTTTATAACGGCGGACTCTCTTGTGTTATAACGAATTCTCAAACTGCTTGGAAATAGGAATTGGCGTGGGCGTGTTATGCTGCGGGCCCCCTATGCTGACGGCCCTGCAAGAGGCGGGGCGGATTCTCCCTGGCTATGACGGGCCACGGGCGGCCATCACGAATCCACAGCCATCTCCTTTTGACAAATCAAAAAGGGCCCGCTCAAACGAGCAGACCCTGTGGGTTTAGTTGTCAAATATGAAGTTAAGTTTGAGGAGCTTCCCGGACTCCCCATTCTGAATAGTCCCTTTCAGTTTGGCTGTGCCAGATTTGCCAGAGCTCCACACGAATTTCTTCGGAGCGGTCTCGCCGCCGTGTACCAGGGTTTTTACATCCTCGGCGCTAATGGGGGCGGAACAAATCTCCTTCCCCACTGTCAGTTGGCAGCCGTTGTCGCGATTGGTGCATAGATAGTAGTTCTTTGCCAGAAAGACCTTGCCTTCCCGGCAGAGCGGGCAGTCACACAGGCCATCAATAGTTTTCATGTTGTCCTTGTTGTACGGCCCCGTTTTGGGGCCTGCGTCAGAGAAGGCAGGAGCCACTCTCCCATCCTTGATAGCCAGGGGGATTTTGAAGACCCTTTTATCCTTTGTGGTCAGGGTTTTCTCCTTGGTTGTTTTCCCTGCAAGCATGGCCTTCATGTCCGCAATCGAAATCGAAGTTCCCATGAAAGATTCTCGGGACACGATGAATGTACAGGGGGTGGGGTCTTTTTTGTAGTTGACACAGCGGTAATACTTCTTCCCGGCGATGACAGGCTTGCCGCAGATGGGGCAGGTGCCAATCGTCTCGGAATCGTAGGCCGACAAATCAGCTTTTACACTCTGCAGAATGCCTGCGGTTTCTTCCCGGATATAGTCCAGCATCGCCTTCTTGAACTCGGCGTTGTTCCCCCTTTCCTCCAGGGCCCGCAGCCGCTCCTCCCATTTCGCCGTCAGCGCGGGAGAAGAGATGTCGCGGTCTTTGATGATGTCAATCAGGGACATACCGAAATCTGTTGGGATGAAGCGGGATTTTTCGATGGTTACCAGCCCTGTGTCCTCCAGCTTCTTGAGAATGCTGGACCGAGTGGCGCCGGTGCCAAGCCCGGCGGTCTCTTTCAGGATGGCCCGCTGCTCCGCCGCCGAAACGAATTTGCCAGCGTGGGCCATGGCGTCAAGAAGCGTTTCATCCGTATAGCGGTCAGGCGGCTTGGTTTCGCCCGTTTTGATAGCGGGTTTTCCAACGTTCACGGTGTCACCCTTTACCAAGGGCGGCAGGACGACATCCTTGGATTTGTCCTGGTACAGCATGGAGAATCCCTTGTCGATGACAACCCGCCCATTTGCCTTGATAGTGACGCCGTTGCTGTTGACAAGGACCGTTGTGGCTGCCGTGGTATAGGGCGGCAGGAAAATCGACAGGAATCGTTTTGCCACCAGGAGGTACAGTTTCCGCTGGTCATCGCTCAGTTTGCTGGGGTCAAACACAGCGGTTGTGGGGATGATGGCATGGTGGTCTGTCAACTTGCTGTTGTCCACATATGTCTTCCCCTTTGTCGTGTTTGCGATTGCTGCTGGGGTTGCCAGGGCAAGACCGGCTTTCAGCTCAGGGAACGCCTCCAGGGGCTTAAGCAGTTTCGGAATTTCCGGCACCAGAGAGGTTGGGATGACTCTGCACTCAGTACGGGGATACGAGATGTACCCGGCCTCATACAGCTCTTGAGCAATCGAGTCCGTCTTTGTGCTTCGCCATTTGTAATACTTGCTGGCGTCCTTTTGCAGCTCCAGCGTGGAGTACAGCGTGGGGGCCTTGATGGATTTTTTCTCGGATTCAACAGCGGTTGCGCTGCCAGTCGACCCAAGTTTTTCCATTACCCCTTCCGCATCCTCCTGTTTGGAGAACCGCGGCAGTTTATTTTCCGGCGGCACAAGAACAACGCCCGGGAACTTCTCCCCGCCCTTATCCATAACCACAGTGATGCCATAGAATTTCTCTGGTTTGAAGTTCCGGATTTCGTTCTCTCTGTCAACCACGATTTTCAGGGTGGGAGTCACAACGCGCCCGATGTTGACCTTCTTCCCGGTCTTGAGAGCAACGGCACGGCTAAAATTCATACCGGCCAGCCAGTCGAATTCCGCCCGGAATTTCGAAGAAGACCGCAGGTTGACCAGTTCTGCCTCTGAGTAGTCGCGAAGCCCATGGAGGGCTTTTCGCAGGTCCGATTCCACCGTGGTGGAGAACCAGAGCCGCTTCACCGGCAGCTTCACCCCGTTGGCTTCATAGAAAGACCAGAAAATGAGCTCACCTTCCCGGCCGGCGTCGCAGGCATTGACCACAAAATCATAGTGGCCCGCGCTGATTTTTCCAAGGATTTTGCGGATGGACTCTCCATCGCTGGGCACATATTTGAACGGTTCCGGAATGATGGGCAGGTCTTCTACCTTCCATTTCTTCCAGTCCGGATTATAATCGGCGGGCTGAGCCAGAGCCATCAGATGCCCATGGAAAGCCGCAAAATCCAGGTCGAAGCCAAAACTTGCGGGCGGTTCAGATTTATAGGCCGACTGAATCGCCCGCATCAGGGACGGTTTTTCGGCCAGGACTAAACCTTTCAATGAGATATCTCCTTTCTTGAGAGCAGAGTACCTAAATTGGTCTGGCATATAGTATGCAAGTCTCAAAAAAAATATTTTGTGTGGCTGGGTGATGGAAATTGCAGCCACCGCATATAATAGCCCAAAAGCCAAAGCTGTAAAAAACTGCTTGCGTATGTTTTAATTATATGCTATAATTAAAACATGGATATGAGTTACAGACGTTGCGGCAGAACCACTTCAAAGATAAACTACCACCTTGTATTCTGCACACACTACCGGAGGAGGATATTTCAGGTAGCTGGCGTAGAGGCCAGGACTCAGGAGTTGGCCCGCCAAATTTGTGAGCAAAATGACTTCATCTTGTTGGAGTTTGACTGTCAGGCAGACTATTGCCACCTATATATAAATGTACCGCCCACCACCAGCGCCGGGGAGGCGGTTCGTATTTTCAAAAACGGCATTGCCGGGGCGCTGTTAAAAGAATTTCCCGCCTTCGGGAAGATGCGGAATCTGTGGACGTGGGACTACTTCGCCACGACCTCTCCGCGCCTCAATAAGGCGGAAGTCGAAAACTTTCTCAGAATGCAAAAAACACGTTCGTAAGGAGGCTCGGCATGAACGGATTAGCGTTGTTGGAGGAAGCGGATATTCGAGTCCGCAAAATCCGGTATCACTCCGAGGATACTTGCCGCACGGTGTTCACCGCTGTGGTTCTTGAGTGGAGGCCGAGACTCAAGGTCTGGGCGGAAACCAAGAAGGAAATCACCTGCGTGGGCCAGTTTTATGGTCTTGTCGAAAGTGACCACCTGCACGTCCATGTTGAGGAATACGATGACCCGAAACATGGTGTGCAGTACCAGATATACAAGTCGAACCGGGTTCAGCCTGGAACCGAAATCGAGATGCGGAAGTTCCTGATTTCCGTCAAAGGCGTTGGAGCTGTATTTGCCGATATGCTGATGAAGGAGTTTGGGATGGATGTATTCACCGCCATCGTGGATGACCCCAGCTGTATGAACCGCCTGGGGTTGAACAAGACGGCAAAGGAGAGCCTCTACCAGGCCATCGTGGAGAACTCCGTATACGAGGAACTGCTGATGTTCCTCCAGCTGAACGGAATCTCCCCCGCCCACACTGCCGAGATTTATCGGAACTACGGAGCGAGCGCTGTTTCCAAAATTCGTGACAACCCCTATGCCTTGTACCTGGACGGGGTGGTGGATTTCCGGACGGCCGACAAGCTGAATCTGTCCCTGGGGCAGAACGCGAATCCCGCCTTCCGGGCGGCGGTCGGTGTGCTGGCCTGCATCCGGGAGTCCTCCGAAAAGGATGGGGACGTTTATGTAAAGCGCATTGAGCTGGATAACCTTGTGGCGGCCTTCCTGAGCAGAACAGACAGCGCCTATGCGGAACTGTCTGAACTGGAGGTTCAGGATGCCCTGGACACCCTTGCCCGGGACGGATACCTTGTTGTAGACAGCGTGTCCCTCCCTGAGCCTGCCATATACCTAAAGAGCGGCTACTATGCTGAAACCCGGGCGGCGGAACGGCTGGCCATTCTGATGACCGCCCCCAAGCGGTTCAATACCACGGAGGCGGACGCCACGAAAGCTTTGTCCGCGGCGGAGAGTGAAGTCCGGCTTACTCTGGCGGCGAAACAGAAGCAAACCGTGCTGACGGCCCTGACCTCCCCGGTAAGCATTCTGACGGGTGGCCCGGGAACTGGCAAAACTCAGACGCTCACCATGATTATCAAAGCCATCAAGAACATCGACCCGTCCGCAGACGTTCGACTCTGCGCTCCTACTGGAAAAGCCTCTATACGGATGCGCGAGTTAACGGGAGAACGGGCTGAGACGATTCATCGCCTGGTTGGATACCCTCAGGCAATCCTGGAGGAAAATGAGCTGGTCTGCGACTTCGTAATTGCGGATGAGTTTTCCATGTGCGACATCCAGCTCTGCTCCTGGTTGTTCAACTGCGTATGTTCCGGGGCCCGGGTCGTTATCGCGGGAGACCACGAACAGCTTCCCAGTGTTGGCCCGGGGCTTGTGCTGCGGGATATGATTACTTCTGGAGCTATCCCGGTATCTCAATTGAAAGAGGTGTTCCGGCAGTCCGGAAAGAGTCTCATTGTTGAGAACGCTCATGCCATCATCAACCATCCGGATGGCTGCATTCCCATGAAGTTTTCTCAGGAAAAGGGCGGGGATTTCTATATGATTGAGGCCGATACTCAGAGGCAAATCCTCAAAACGGTCAAGCAATGTGTCAACAAGCTGGTGCGGGATGGCGTCCCGGTTGATAATATGGAGGTTCTCTCCCCCGTTCACAGCGGCCTGCTGGGAACGAACAACCTGAATATGGTTTTGCAGGACTTGTTGAACTCCGGAGCCCTTGCATACTCAACCAGGAATTATGAACTTCGGAAAGGCGATAAAGTTATCCAGACCAAGAATAACTATGACTTGTCTGTGTTCAATGGGGAAACTGGCATCGTTAAGGAGATTGAGTTCAGTGTGGAGCGGGCCCTGCTGGTTGAATTCCCTGACCGCCGGGTTTGGTATGACGCCGAGCAGGTGGAAGAGTTGGAGCTGGCTTATGCCATTACCACACACAAATCTCAGGGGAGCGAGTTCGACACCGTGATTATCCCTGTCCACGAGACCATTCTGTACAACTTTAACCGGAACCTCTTCTATACCGCCATCACGAGAGCGAAAAAGCGGGTTATCTTAGTCGGAACGAAGTCTGCCATGGAAATCGTGCTTCGAAAGCAGGGGTCCGTAAAACGTCACTCAAATCTGGTCGCAAGACTGCGGAAATGCATCGGAACAGCGGCCGCCGCATAAAGAAAGGAGAAAATAGTGAGTATCGAATATAGATTTGTAAAAGAGCAGAAGCGTAAGGAGGCGGAGCAGCTCTCCGCTATCCTGCAGATTATCAGCGATAACTGCAAGAACGCCCTGGCTGAAGCCCGGGAGACCATGCTGGAAATGACGGAGGACATCGACTCTATCGGGTTTGAACTCGATGCGGCGATTCAGAGATGTGCTCCGGATAACTATGACGAGAATGAAATCATCGGAATCTCCACCGCCAAGCAATTTAGCTGGCGCACAGACAATGGGTTTTGCGGTGTCAGCGATGTGGAGAAATTTCTGACCGGACATCCGGGGTGGCACATCGAGGATGAGTACGGGACCCCCATCCCGCTGAAAGAATTTCGAAAAATGGTCCGAAAATGATTGCATACCATTTCTCTCGCGCTAAAAGAAAACGGACCTGGATTATCCAGGACCGATACGCAAAGAGGGCCCAGGATTTCCTGGGTCCTCTTGCTTGGTGTGGGTCAAATGAACAGGTTTACTCCGCTGTCGAGGTCAAAGACCTCCTCGCCGGTGCAGGCAAGCATGGGGACGAGCATGCAGGCGCCGACAGGGTAGCCGTGCAGGGTGTCGAGGGAGCTGACCATCACGTAGTCATCCCCAACAATCACCGTGCGGATGATGCCCTCATCGTCACGGGTATACTTCCGGACAGCGTTCTCCGGCGCTTCGACAGAAGAATATCCAGCCGTAGCGGCGACAGCATCCATGTCATCCAGCATCATCTCGTCCACATCCGCAGCCTCGCAGGCGTAGATGGGGGTGCCGATGCGCGCCTCATTGGTGGCGTCCAGACGGCCGGGCTGGGGAATCTCCGCAGCGACGGCGGTGGTGTTCATAAGGGTGAGGACCAGGCACAGAACGGTGCAGATACCAAAGATTTTCTTGTTGGTGAACTTCATGATGATTTCTCCTTTTGATTTTGGAATTTATCCTAAATGGAAATTGGTTTGTTCTATGCTAAGTGCAAGAAAACAATTCCTGGGAAAGTTGGGTTTGGCAAAAGGAGATTCTGCGGTGGGCCTGGGTGGGTTGTTCGAGGCCCGACACAGCTTGGGTAGCAGGCCTTGATAGGAATTTTGCATTTTGCATACTATATGTTGTTGCCCAAAAACAGCAAACACACTATCTCAAAGGAGGCGGCTGTATCCCCATGCTGAAACTAACCAATCCTGGCATCGTTGTTTCAGAAGATGGGAATTATAAGTATAAGGGGGTCGAGTTGACTCCAATGGTATTTGCCGACATTTTGATTACGCTTTTCGATGGGAAAATTTTCAGGAGAGATGAAGCAATTGTCACCGTTAAGACATTCCATCGTGACCACGGCGGATTGCTGGGCAAGAAGGACTATGTTTCCGCTTTCAAACATTGCTGTCAGCGGCAAATTCCCTCCTACCTGGAGAATGTAGGATATGCCACCTGGAAGCTCAATTATCAGGAATCCTCCTGTGAGGTTGTTATCAAGACAGAGCCCGCTCCCGAAGAAGCTGCTGAACCCGATATTGCGGCCGACAAAGTGCTGGGGTCTGGCAGTGGGGCCGTGTATGTGTACTATTTCGATATATACAAAAAACTGGCCAATCTCGAAGAGGAGGTCAGCTGGCCCTGCAAGGTTGGAATGACCGACCGGGATGCCATCTCCCGAGTGATTTCCCAGGCTGGCACGGCCTACCCGGAACTGCCTCACATCGCGTTGGTGCTGAAAACAGATACGCCTCGGGAGCTGGAGGCAGCTCTTCACGCTGCCCTGAAGTTTAAGAAGCGGCATATGGCGGACGCTCCCGGGAAAGAATGGTTCCAGACCACACCGGAAGAGGTGGAGGGTTTGTATGAGGGATTAACAGCGTGAGAAAAGACGTGGCGTTTGCCACGTCTTTTGTTTTGTGCGCTACTCCTCTAACATCTCCGTTTCCAGGATATCTCCGCAAACGGAGGAAATCCGGCCCAGCAGGAGCAAGACGCAGACAGTCACAGTCCTCTCCCTCAAATGCCCGCAGCCAGCATGACCAAGACAAAATATGCGGAAAGGAAACTTAGGAATAGTATCGCATCCCAAAATCGCGTCTTAGGCACGGAAAAGCACCTCCTCCGAAGATATATTGGTATTATATGCTTGCTGGAGGGAGGATATTAGGAAAACAAGAGGGCGCAGCTTTCGCCACGCCCTGCATGAATCAACCTTCTTCTTCCTGCATTTCTTTTCTTCTCTTTAGGCAGAAGTATGCGTTCGGAATGGCATTGAAAATTCCCACTGCAAAGGCGGACCAACCATGGAAGGGCGGGCTCTCCGCAGAAAACAGTACCTCAATGAGGCCAACGATGGAACAAAACAACCAAATGGTGGTGCAATCCCGGTACATTCGAAATTGGCGGCGGGCAACGTTATAATTCCTCATGAAAATTTCCTCCACAAAAGATTTGTCTTGTTATATGCGGACGTATGGGAAATCATCATGATTCAGTGACGGACCCCCAAATAACCCACCTAATCCTCAGCCGTCTTCTCTTGGCAAATCAAAAGAGGCGCGGCAAACGCCGCGCCCCTTAGAATGGTTAGCCCGTCAGCTTCATCCGCAGGTCAATATACTCGTTGGAAAACTTTCCCTTTGCCGTCACGTATGGGGTGGCGGAGTATGCGGAATCCATATAGCCTTTCGAGTCGAGCGAAATCTTGCATACCCGGCTGCTGTGAACGCGCAGGAAGTCGCCAATATCCCGCAGAGGCGTCTTGTTGGAAGAGGAATACTGGTTAACCACAAACAGCGCGTTGCGTATCAGTGCGCCGTTCCGCCGCCGCGCCAGGTCAGTAATCATGTGGGCTGTCGACGCGACGCTGTGGGGGTCCTGGGTCATGGTCAGCACAAGCTGGTTGACCTGGTACGAACTGCTGATGAACATATCCAGGGCCAGTGGGTCGTCCGGTTGGATATCAACGATGACATAGCTGTAACATTCCTGAATGGTCAGGTAGTACATCAGGTCCTTGATTTCCCGTTCACCCAGGTTAGGGGCCTTTCCAGCCTTGCTTTTTAGCAGGAAGTCGTTACTGAGCAGCAGGAAGTGCAGAGGCCCAGGAAGCCGGTTATAGACCTTCGCCATGGAACGCTTATTTGTCTTGACCCCATGAGGCTTGATGATGCACTGGGATGCCAGCTTCGTGTTGTTCTGCTGGAGGGCCAGAGCTGCGGTATCAAGTCCCCGAATGATATTGGTGAACTCAAAGAACTCATTTACCATGGGGAAGCTCCGGTTCATCTCGATGTAGAGGGTTTTATAGCCACAGTTTGCCAGGGCGATAGCTGTGTTCAGAGCCACCGTAGTGTTCCCTGCCCCATGCTTCGTGCCCATAAAGGCGATGACTCTCCCCTCCCCCGTCGGCGTGGGTTTATATTCTTCGTCTGGAATGTCCACGAAATCAACATCCAGGGCGGAGTCGACCGCGCCGGTGATGTCTCGTGGCATGGACATGGACAGGTTCTGCAGCTCCTCAGACTTGGCTTTCAGTGCGGCCTCAATGGTATCCTTTTCCGCTGTGACAGCCCGAAGCTTCTCTTCCAGGGCGGCCCGAAGGGACTCCTTCTCGGCAATTTTCCCTTGCAGATATTCCCGTTCCGCAAGCCACTTCCGAGTCTGTTCTTCGTACCAGTCAGGCGGCTTGGTAGCCTGGAGGGAGACAAGCTGGGCCTGATAGCTTTGCAGAGCCTTATCAGCTTCTTCACGCGTCTTTTGCAGCTGGGCATTCAGGTTTTCAATCAGAAGGCCGGCGTTATCCAGCTGTTTTTTCAGGCTTTCTTCCGATGCCATCTTTTCTCTCAGGTTTTTCGTCAAGGTCCCGATGGTTTGGTTCTGCCGGTCGATGTCCGACTGCAGAGCAGCGGTGGCAGCGTACACCTGCGTATCCACCATCTGTTTGACTTCCACTTGAGCCTGCCGCCGGGCCTCTTCCAACATGGCGCCCCGCATGGTCTCAATGTCCACGGAAGGGGTGTTGACCTGAACGGGGGCAACTACTGCCGGAGTTTGGACTGGGGCTGCCGGAGTCGCCACTGGGGGCTCCTCAATACCAGCGAGTTTGTCAATCAGGCCGCCGAACAGCCCCTTTTTCTGTTGAACCGGCGGAGCGGCTGGGGCGGGTGGTGGCGGCGGGTCGGGAAGCAATTCGTCCATGATTTGCTCCTGGAAATACTTCGCCACATGGGAGAAATTCCGGGGATGGGCGATATAGTCCGCCATTTCCGACAGCGTGGGCCGGTCGCTCACGATAATATCATAGATGCCCAAACATGCCAGGTGCCCCAGGAATTTGTCGGTTACAGGCCGGGCGTGGCCAAGGAACACGATGCGGGTGTCCGCGAACTCGATACGAAGTTCCTTCATCAGCTCAAAAATGTCGGTGCTTCCTTTCAGCTCCTCCCGGAAGAAAAGAATGTCGGCTGGTGACTCTCTCAAAGAGGCGGCAATCGCCTCGCGGTACGCGACTGCGCCCGTGGGGACAATCTCATGCTGTCGCAGAAGATTTTCCAATTGCGCTTCCGCCTCTTTGTGATTGATGGCAAACAAAATCTTTTTCACGAAAACCACCTCCTAGAATTATTTGATTTTCTCAAAAACTTCGGTTTTTAAGGAATAATCACTAAAATGGTGAAACCGGCCAAGTTGGTCGATTTGAAACAGAGCCTTTGGAAATCTTCTTTCCCGTAGTCGCTTTTTAGTTGTAAAGTAAACATTGACAACTCCCAGAGCGTTAACTGCCATCAGGTCTCGCAGGGCAGTTTTTTCGTCCGGCATCAGAACCAGCAGTGGGATTTCCCTCTTGAGCTTTGGCCGCAGCAAGGATGCCGTAGCCGGGAAAGACGCCGTCCGCATCAGCACGGAGACGGCCCCCGTGGTATAATCCTCCAGGAAGAAATGTTGGGGCCGCCCATCCTGAATTATGACTTTGCCATCCTCGTCCAGCTTGCGCATATAGAGGTAAGACTCTCCGCAGATTTCCCGGACAGAATCCGGATAAGAGAGCGTGAAGCCCAGCTCTGGCGGCAGGGCCGGAGGCAGCGCCGCCCGGGAGAGAGCCAGATTTTCCGCCACCTCGACCATCTCGCTGGATGGCCCAATGTAGCATTCAAGCTCCTTGCCAAACAAATCGAAGATGGTTTTCGAGAGGGATTTGAGAACGGACTTCCGCCGTGTGGCCAGGCCGCCGGGCCTGAGATTTTCCGTGGCAAATAAGACCACGATTTTCTTGGGCCGTTTCAGGTAGTGCTCCTTCGCGGTCAGGTAGTTGCGATAGTGGGTCCACTTATTGCAGAGTTCTGTCATGCGCTCGTGGGCCATATCCATTTCGAGAAATAGGTCACAGTCGGGTAGAATAAAGATACCGTCTGGCTGGGCGTAGGTACAGGAGTCAATGAACTTGTTGTCCTGGTACTCGAAATCCACCTTGTCGGCGATTTTCTCCTCAATCGCGAGAGCCAGCTCGTTCAGGTGCATCTGGTGGTTCAGCAGGATTTCCGGCATCTTCAGGTCAGCCGCCCGCTGAATTTCCCGTTTCTTCTTCCCCTTTTCGTTCAGGGTGTATACGGGTATGCCGTATAGTTCCCGAAGTGTCTGGATTCCGCGCGCAGAGAGGAAAACGGCAGGATATTCTCCCGCCTCGTATTCAACGATGTCGAGGAGTTCATGAGTATTGAACTCCCGCAGTCGGGCCAGGGTAAACCCATCGGGTTCGCCTGGATAGAAATATCTCTGGAGAAGCGGCTCATTTAAGCACCGATGCCGGTAGATAGCCATCAGCGCCTTTTTATCAGCCGCAGTTATTATGGCCAGGGTCTCCGGCCGTGCTTTTATGGGCATCTTCAATCAGTCCTTTCAAACATATTCTATGCAAAGCGGCGGGAGAATATCAGCAAAAAGCAAGGACCTGGCGGCGAAGCCAGGCCCTCGTTGGGTTCAGTCGAGATAGTTCCAGAAAAAAGAAATTACAGTGAACGCCCCGCCGAACAGCGTCAGGGCAGCGCCAGACCAGAGAACACCCATGATGGCCTGCCGCCGCTGGAACGCCATGCCACCAGAAGTCGACAGCTTGGTGACGTTGATGAGGAAGAAGACCAGGCACACAATTGCGCAGAGGGCTGTAATAGTTTGACCAATCAGCTTTCCTTTGCTGACGATTTTTGTGGCCGCAGCCTCCGGGGTTGCCCCATTGGTCGCGCCGCCCATATCAGGGTATTGGCCAGGATTGATGGTGATGCCGCTCCCGCTGACGTCGATTTGAATGTGAGAGTCTCCCCCGCTCCCTCCCTCAGAGGCATAGGCTGGGGTGCAGCTGAAGGCAACCATCAGGACAACCAGGAACGTAAACCCAAATTTTTTTAGGTATCGCATGTGATACACCTCCTATTGAGTCTGAGAAGGAAATTGGGCGGCGGTTTCCCGCCGCCCGTTAGTTGGGTTGAAGTTGTTGCTTAGACAGCTGCTCCGGAAAGCAGGTTCCAGAAGAAGCTGACCGCGACCCAGGCGCCGCCGAACAGAGTGAGGGCGATGCCGGAGAACAGAATGCCGGAAATTGCAACCCGGCGAGTCTGGGGGTTGCCAGCAGACATAGCCAGCTTGGAAACCCAGAACAGGAAGGACACGAACGAAATAACGGTCAGGATGCTGGTGATGGCCTGGGCAACCTTCTTGGACGTCTGGACGGCGGTACCCATATCCACGTCGGTATTGTCGAGGTCTCCGCCAACAGAGGTGCCATCATCAGAGATGGTGTCCCAGAGGCTGTCGACGGTTTTTCCGCCGCCGCCACCACTGTTGTTACCTCCAGTCTGACTGGCCATAACAGCAGTGGGAGCCAACGCGAACCCGCCGCCAGCAGGACTCAGGATGCCGCTCGCCATGGAGAAAACCATCAGAAGGGCCACCATGAGGGCAGACACCCGAGCTTGCAGATTTTTGATACAGTTCATGATGTTGAAAAATCTCCTTTCGAGTTTTAGTTCGGCGACGGGCGGCAATCCCACGTCGAACATTCCAATCCTATGCAAAGCAGAGAAATTCAATTACGCACAGGTCGGTTATTCTTATGTTATGCGAAAGCAGGAATCCTATTTGGCAAACTTTTGATTTGGACAAAAGAAAACAAATGTGACGAATTTAACTAGATTTTTTCGCAAGAATACTTGACGAATTATACAAGGTCCTGTATAATACAAGATATAGGGTTGGGCCAGAAAATCTGGTGCAAATGTTGGAATAACCCGCGTGTATTCCGCATATAATAACACCTAAAGGAGGCGGTCCCATGGCCAGGCCGAAAGCGACCTTTACATTTCGGGCCCCGGAGCGGTTTTCGTCTCTTGACGACCTGCATCGACAAGGATTCGCTCTGGAGAGCGAGAAGGAAAACTGTGCCCTGGAACAGCCATGGACCGCAGTTGCTAAAATCCGGAGAATTAGCCTTGCGGAATTGGGACGAAAGACGGGGCTTGCCAGACAATCTCTTTCCTCCTTTTCTGCCGGGACTTGCCGGCCGGACATTCAGTCTGCCCTTCTGATATGCGAAGCTCTGAACATCCCGGTTGAACAGGGCTTCCGTCTGGCGGGCAGCGTGATTTATAGCCCGTGCTACGAGTATAATGCGCCTTTGGTGGTCAACCTCCGCACACTGGAGGTTGTCAGAAGAACGGAAAAGAATGATTCCGATAAATTTGAGCGGTTGTATTTCAAAATCCAAAGAAAGAAGGTGAACGCGGACAGCGTATAGCCCGCGGTGAATATGTTCAAGAACAAGAAAAAGGAGGAAAAGGCCCAGGAGCTGTGCCCGGAAGAGGCCAGCCTGTGGACCAAACTCCATAACGGGCCCTATTTGCAGACACATCCAAAGATGCTGGTGGGGTACTTTTTTTACAGCATAGTTACCCAGTACGTCATGTTTCTGGGTGCCATTCTGGCGTGCATGTATATCTCAACGTCCATTTTGGGAGCGGTGGGGGTGTTAGCGGGATGATAAAGTATAAATTCAATAACACGCACTGCCCCACAACGCTTGCCCTGTCGCCTCGTTTGAAGGCGGTGCATCCAGCCTGCCTGGACATTCTGTACGAGCGCGGCATTCGGACCGTGGAGGCGATGGAACAGTTTCTCTTCCCTTCCCTGACAGAATCCATCCGGGCCTGTCCTCCTTTCCTTGATGTGGAGCCCGCTCTGGAAATCCTGGAACATGCAGTCCGCAACAAGGAGCCCATCGCTGTCTATCAGGACTACGATGTGGACGGATGCACAGCGGGGGCGATTGCAGCAGAATGTTTGATGGCCCTGGGTGCGGAGGTCCATCGTTACTGCAATGAACGGGCTGTTGACGGATTTGGCATCTGCGCCAACGGCGTTGATAACCTGATGGCTCAGTACCCGAACACAAGGGTGCTGCTCACGGTGGATAACGGCATCAGCGGCATCGCTGGCGTGGCTCGGGCGAAGGAACTGGGCCTGAAAGTGGTGGTTACAGACCATCATGAGCCAGGCGAGGTCCTCCCTGCTGCTGATGCGGTGATTGACCCAAAGAGAGTGGACGAACCGGATGCGCAGTATAAGGACAACTGCGGCGCAGGCGTCATCTGGCGCATCATGCTGGAGCTGTATATACGAATGGGCGTCGCCGTGGAACCGGTGATGAAGGCGGTCGACCTGGCGGCACTAGGCACGGTTGCAGACGTGGTGCCGCTGACGGGCCAGAACCGGGCCATCGTCCAGGAGGGCCTGCGGCTGATGAACGAGGGGCGGCGGCCCTTCTTCCGGATTGTCTCCGAACTGCTGGAGCTGAAAACGATTGATGCCCAATACAGTGTAGCCTTTCGTATTGCCCCTATGATTAACGCAGTTTCCCGCATGGATGAGGACGTTTCCGTTGTTGGAAGACTCCTGCTCAGCGAGGACGAAGCGTTCCTGCGGGAGGGGATTATTCGGCTGGACGAAATCAATCAGGAAAGAAAGGATGAAACTGCCCGGGAAGTCGAGGTGGCGGAGGCTTCCATCCCGGAGGGATTTGATGAGGCTGCCATTATTGTCCGGGACGCCGGGTTTCGGGAAGGGATTGTTGGTATCACTGCTGGCCGGCTGATGCAAGAGTACAACCGCCCTGTCATCGTGCTTACCCAGGACCGGAGTGGAAACTGGAAGGGCTCCTGCCGCAGCCCAGAGGGATTCTCCATGAAGGCTGCGCTGGATAAGTGCGCTAAGTGGCTGGTTTCTTACGGCGGGCATGCCCGGGCGGCCGGCGTTACGGTGCGAGCGGCTGATTTCGAGGTGTTTGAGAAGGAGCTCACACGGATTGCGAACGAGGCGTACCCAGACCGGGATTTCACCAAAACGGTCACCATTGATGTGGTATTCCCCTCTTCTGCGTACACGGAACAGATGGTGCGTGAGCTGCGGATTCTTGAGCCGTATGGAGAGGGATTCCCTCAGCCCTTGTTCGGCCTGGTGGCGGATGTGTCCGACGTTCGCTACATGGGTGCGGAGAAGCAGCATGTGAAGTATCTGGATAAGACGGGGCTCTCGATTGTCCAGTGGAATCATGGTGAGGAAGCTCGGGCCCGGGGCCGTTTCCCCAGAAAGTTTGTGGGGCATCCGCAGCTCAATGACTGGAAGGGAAACATCAGTGTGCAGTTTATCTCCGCATAACGATACAAACCTCTCCCCGATTTGGGGAGGGGTTTTGTTTTGGCAAGAAGAGAGCCTGCCTGGGCCGGGATGACTGTGTCCTGCCCGACACGGAAAAGATGGCTCACCCAAACTATGTCGGGCCAAATGCGGCATACGCAACCACATAGCTTCTCTTGTTGGCAAACCAAAGGCTTTTCTCAAGGGTGAGAGAGCTTCTTGTGGCTTGGAATCCATTTTTGATAATTCGCATACAATGCACCAAATCCATGAGTAGGAGAACTCATTTTATTAGGAGGTACATTGTATGGCTATTGCCGAAGCGAAAACCTGCCCCCGGAAGGCGTTCCTGCACAATAAGGTTCCTTCCGGAGTCATCAAGGCATCTGTACTGCGGAGAATCATGAGGGATGTGCTCTTGGGCACTGACTTCTCAGTGAAGATTCCCGTTTTGGAGAAGAAGGTGGATGATGCTTTTGAGACCGCCGCTGCTGCTGGGAAGATGTTCGATTTCGAGTGCGCTTCCGAGTGTGCCCGAATGAAGCAGCTCCTCCGCCGCTATATCGCCTTTGAGGGCATGCAGCAGAGCAACACCATTCTGGCCCAGGACTTTGCCAACACGGTCACGGTGCTGAAGAAACCCCACCAAATCACGGCCCACAGGCTGATTGACCGGGGTGAGGCTCTGGAGTGCGTTCGGTACATCTACAAGGCGCCCCAGCTCCGGTATAATACAAGCAAGCAGGAGCTCAGGGCAAGTTTGAATCCGGACCTACTGGCTCTGCAGCTTTGCGGAGAAGCGGAGGCGGCAAAGCTGGGTATTAAGAAGCCCGTATTTGGAGCTTACTATTACATGAAGGGTACAAAGGACCGCTCGGCGGCGCCAGTTCCCTTCTTCGAGGATTCTAAGGGAGCGAATATCATCAACCACCACTTTGTTGGGGCCGATATCAATCTCATTGAACAGCTCTATGAGGGAGTCAAGGAGGAGGCCGGAACCTGCGCGGAGGATAGTCGGAACTGTTATGACTGCATGTTCAAGGACCTCTGCCGCACGGAGTTTGTCAAGCGCAGCCAGACGGAGATGCCCAGCGTGGAGGAGACCCCGTTGAATGACATTCGTTTGACGAGGGCTCAGCAGAAGTTTGTGGGCTTCGACCACGGCGAGTGCCGGGTCAACGCGGTTGCCGGTTCCGGTAAGACCGCCAGTGTGACACTGCGTACCCTCCGTCTTTTGGAGGATGGATGTGCTCCGGAGAATATCCTGATGGTTACCTTTACAGAAAAGGGCGCGGAGGAGATGCGTTCCCGCCTGCGCCGGTATGCGAAAGGCACCGCTTATGACGGTCTGGACCTCGACACGGACAAAATCGTGGTGTCTACCTTCAATGGGTTCGGCCAGAATCTGCTGGAGCAGCACTACGCGAAACTGGGCTTTACGAAGGCCCCCTCCCTGGTGGATGAGGTGGTAAAGAAGGACATTCTGGTGGAGCTGCTCAGTAAACACAACACGCTCCCGTTTGATTACCGGAACCCTTTCCTCAACCTGCCTAATGCTCGGGGAGCGGTTGTTCAGGCTGGCGAAATCATCGACGCCATGAAAGCGAACCATGTGGAGACCGTCCCAGAGGCGGAGGCTATGCTTGGCAGCAACGACCTGAAAGCCAAAGCTGCGGAACTCCTGGAGATTTACCGGGAATACAACCGGCAGCTGGTGGAAAGGAATATGATTGACTTTGAGGACCAGCTGCGCCTGCTGCTTGCCCTCAAGTCTCATGGCGTTTTCGAGACCTTCACTTTCCGGCACATTATCATCGATGAATTTCAAGACTCGAACCCGGTGCAAATCGAGTTGATTCTGGAAATGGCTAAGGCTGATAAGAACCTGGAAAGCATCGTCGTGGTCGGCGACGAGATGCAGGCTATCTATGGCTTCCGCAACGCCACACCGGAAAATCTGGTGAACTTCGGGACCTATTTCCCCGGGATGATTGACATCCCCTTCGAAGAAAACTTCCGGTCCCAGTCCCCTATTATCGCCATGGCAAACCACATTCTGGATAAGGAGGCGCGGATTGCTCGTGTTATCCGGGCCACCCGGAAAGAGCGCGGCCTCGACCCCGTGGTCATGTCCGTGGATGACGTGGACAAAGAGAGGGACCTTTTCGCCCGGCAGGCTGAAAAGCTTATCCGGGATGGTACGGACCCCAAAGATATTGCCATCCTCTGCCGGACCAAGACGGAGCTGTTGGCTATGCAGAAGGCGCTGGATGACCGGGGCATTCCCACTATCCTGCGCGTCCCGGAAATCGTGGCAGATGCCCCGTATGTCAAGGCTATCATCGCGGTTTCTTCCTTTCTGCTGAACCACGAGAATCTGGTTGACCTTGCTCTTTACCGCAAGAGCCTTGGCCAGGACCCCTTTGATACCGCCGCTCTGGAGGCGGATGCGAAGGCCCTGGGTGAGGCGTATGACGCCCTGCAAACGGAGGAGGACAGAATCCTCTTCTTCACAGAGCTCATTAAGGATGCCAAGGAGGACTATGTGGCGGAGTCTTTTGCCGATGAGGTCCTCCAAAAGGGTTTCCACACCGCCAAACAAATCATGGAGTTTTGCGTCAAGTACCGGGATTACGGCGTTAAGGAGACCAAATCCACCGCTCGTGAGGACGTAGACGCCGTTACCCTCATCACCGTTCACTCCGCCAAAGGCCTGGAGTGGCCCGTGGTCCTCCTCTCCCTGCGGAAGTTCCGCCCGGCCAGTGAGGAGGAGCATCGCCTGCTCTATGTGGCAGTTACCCGGGCAAAGGAAAAGCTGCTTATCACGCATACCGAGAAGCAGGAGACTTTGACGGCCCTGCTGGCATAAAGAAGGCCCACCCCTCAATTTGAGGGGTGGGTTTTTTGTTTAGGTTCTGCCAGGTTCACGCCGGTCTTGGCCGGGCTCTCTGCCGCCTTCCTTGCCGGGAGGCGTTTCTCTTTCGGATACGGGAGGCTGATTACCAGGCCCTCCGCTCGAAGGGGGTGTCTTAGTGTCCGGGGGTGTGAAGCCAGCCCCTTGGCTGGACACCGGGGCCCCGCCCAAAGGCTGGGCTACCGGAGCCTCAACAGGAGGCGTCGGAGGAGGCATAGGCCCAGCTACGGGAGGCACCTGGACTGGCGCCGAGCCGCCGAACCGATTCTGGTTGATTGTCCGGAGCGTGGGAGATTGTGGGGCACTTCCCTCAAGCAGCGTAGAGCTGGGTACCGAGAATGTGGTCAGGCCGCTGCTCTCCGTTGCGGAACTCGTATCCAGAGAGGGATACTTCTCCGTGAATGGTTTGAACTGTTCAGTAGGGATGTTAACCTGAGTTGTGCCGCTTCCGCTGTCTGGAACGATAGACCCTCCGAAGCTCTTAACAGACTCGGAGAAGCCGCGGGCCATGGAGTTGTTCAGATGCTGGGTGGCATCTGGCACCAGATTAGGCGCGGCCTGAGCATCGGGAGCGGAAACTGTCAACCCCTTGCCGCCCATAGAGGCGGGTTTGGTGTCGATGCCGAAGTTCGCCTTGAGCGCGTCGGGCCGGACTGTCATTTCAACACCTGAAATCTCCTCCTGCCCGGTTTCCTTGTTCATTTGGGTCTTGTAGTGGATGGACTCGATGCCGGCCTCCTGTAGGACCTGCTTCTCCACTTCGGTGCCATGCTCGTAGAGGGCAGCAAGTTCGCGGGCCCGGTTCGCGTCACTGGCGCTCATGTTTCTGAGGTTGTAAGACAGTTTCGTTGTTCCAGCTGCTTTATCAGAAGAAACTCGAACGCCGGCCTGGCCAAGGTTTTCCCTGGGAATCTGATACTCCGTTGTGCCATCCTCAGCCACATCCTTTTCGGCAAGGCCGCTCTCATACGCGTTCTTGGCATCGAGGTTATCGCCCTCGTAGGCATCGCTGCTGGGGAGATAGGCATCGGTGGAACAGTTGGGGTTCGCGGAGGGGGGAATGGGGAAACCACTTGGAACGCCGTTCTCATTGGGTGCCTGACCGTCATTAGGCTGGGTGCCTTCTGCGGACTGGCCTCCTTCAGGGACGCTGCTCTTTGCCGCACCAGGATGGAGCGTTCGGTCTGCGGACCCAGCCACGTTACGGCTAATTTGCGTGATGATGCCGCCGCCTGGCCCGGGAGAAACACCGAACACACGGCGGTTAAACTGGCTGGTTGCTCCTCCAAGAGCGCCGAGGCCAACGGCGGCGGCAGTCAGGCCGAGCCCCTTTGCCATAGCTCCTTTGGAGGTTTTTTGCTTTCCGGAGTCCTTCCCATCTGCTGGAGCTGCTTCCTTGCCATCTCCAACCTGCTGGGCTTCTGTGTTGCTATTTTCGGCTTCCTCAGCCCTCCGACCGTTCTGAATGCCGGCAACAACGCTGTTGGAACCAGCGGACGAGTCGGTGTCAGCACCTGCGGAGACAGGGGTGTTGTTTTGTCTATCTGGTTGCTGAGAAGCCGCCTTCTGTTCTTTCTGCCCCTGTTGCTTTCGTTGCTGTTCCTGTTCTTGCTGGCCTTGTTGCTGCCCATTCTGCTGTTGTTCCCTCTTATCGTTGAACTCCCTCTGGTTTTTGGGGGCGTCCGTAGAGGCTGCGGGAGCAGGATTTCCACCTTCGCCGCCGGAGTGTCCACCGCCGCTTCCGGGAGAACCCATCGCGCCGTACAGAGCCCCGGCGCCTCCAAGAACAGCACCGCCAGCGGTGGCAACCGCGGCAGTTCCTGCCCTGCCAAGCTGGCGCATAGTACTCGCCCTGCCTTTGTCGGCAAGTTGATGCGCGAAGCTGCCGGCGCTGCCGAAGAAGAGGCCCCGAATCATGTGAGTCAGGGGTATCATGGCGTATGCCAGGACGATAGCGTCAAAAGTCCGGCCTGTGGACGGAAGCAGCAGGATGAAGGACATCATCATCGCCTGCAGGGGCTGGATGAACAGGTTCGCGGCGAATTCCCGAGCCCATGTTTCGGCCAGCATCCGCTTTTTCTCGCTCATCCCCACAAAAGAAATAAAGACGGGGCCCGTAATAATCAGGATTGCGATGGTCAGAGCCCGTATGCCGTAGAAGAAATTGAAGTAGATAACAGCGCCAAGGTAGATGATGCGGGTAATAATGGCGCCCAGTGCTCCGGAGCCGGATGTCAAAATAGCAAAGCGGTCTGATGCAGTTGCATCTCCCAGGGCATCCTTGAAGATTCCGGTCAGGTTGGACGAAATCCCAATTGAGAGCTGGATGACAAGGGGCAAAAGACCAAGGGCGATTGCCACGAAGAACAGCGATTCAATTTGGGAAATTGCACTGGCCCGGGCAATCGGATTGACCGTGGAGAGGGCTTTTCTGCCGACATTCACGATGATGGAATACAGCAGAACGCCAATTGCCGCAATTTCAGCAAGAAAGAAGAACGTCCAAATAAGGGGCTGCCAGGTTGAGGGGAAAATACCGCCAACATAACCACCAGAACCGCGAGAGCCTGCGTTAAAGATGAGCTGGTCAAAGTCCCAGAGGCCCAGGGCGTTGGCGACGAAGTTGCAGATTCCACCAAGTAAATCAGAAAGCCCTTTTTCTATGGCTCCCGGCGTGGTATTGTAAACTGTATCAGCGGTGACCTGGTACTTCTCTTCGCTGGTATAGTTCAGGAATGCTTCTACTGCGAAGGTTCCCCAATGGACATACTGCGCATCTTGGCCGCGTGGGACAGATACCAACCCAAGCCCGCCTGGAGCATCGACGTACCCTTTAAGCATTCGGAACTGGTATGTCCGGGATTCGCCATTCTTGGTGATGGTAACGTAATCGTTTCCAGTTACCGTGCTATCCACAAAGGAATTGATGTCACCCGAGCTTTGGGTAATACTGGCTCCATTGACGGTTCCGCTAGGGACAGCATTAAGAAACGCTTTCATATTGGACCTGTAGCTTTCAACTTTTGCGTCAAGGTCGTCGCCAGATGGCGTGTAGGAGCCGGAAGCATCGCCATAGACGAATTTGAACGCAGCATTTAGGTCGAACAGCAGAGAGTTCAGAACCAGGCCAGCCCGAGCGCTATCCCGGTCGGTAGACTCTGTGTGCGTGAATATCTTATCAACCTTAGATGCTCCGGGGAAAGTGAGAACCAGGTTCTGTTCCTTACTTCCTCCTCCGCCATTGGGGTCTTTATCGAGAAGGCTGGCCGCCGCAGCCGGAGTATTCGTCCCGGCAAGGCTGTTCAACACATCTCCGCCAACGCGGCTATACTCATGAGGGGCGCTTGTGCCTAATATACCACCGGATTTGATGTCAACCACACCACCCAGGATATCCCAGTTAGAAACATCGATGGTGGTCTGAATGTAGGTCTGATGGTAGGCGGCTTCTGCAGGGACTGCGAAAAACGGTTTCGCAATCGTGCTGAGGCAGACAACCAGAACGGTGACCCACGCAGCTGCTTGGCGGATAAACTTGTGAATTGTTTGGGACAAAGGGGGTCACTCCTTTCTAAAAGTGGCGTTTAGGGGAAGTGCGGCGGACCGGAAGCCCAGCCTATGATGTCAGAGAGAGCGGTCGGCGATTGTGTGCCGCTCAATCAGGTACTTTTCGTAGTCGGTCGAGTATGCGAAACCAACCGTTCCCTCGGACGCCATCTTAAGAAGGAAGTGCCCCTTCCGGGGAGACAGCAGGTAGCTCCGCTCACCATTGGACAGCTTGAACTTATCCTGCAGGGCGTCAATGTCGGTGGACGCCTGCTTCAAGAAGATGTTGACGACAGCGTTGGTCAGTACAGCCTCGCCCTGGGGGCAGGACACGAACTCTTTGAAGTTCTGGCTGGCGCAGAGCAGGGCGCAATTCCGCTTCCGGGCCCGGCGGGCGCAGGTCTGGAGGAAGTCGGCGGTGTACTGATAACCGCTCATGTTGGGGTTCGTCAGCATCCACGCCTCGTCACAGACGATTCGCTTCTTGATTTTGGGGTTCTTCTTTGCGAACTTTTCCCAGGCCCAGGAAAGGGCGATATACATGCCGATGGGACGAAGGACATTTTCCTCCAGGCCCTTGACGTCAAAGCAGATAACCGGGGAGTCCTTGTAGTTGGCAACCGATTCGTCGGTTTCGCAGTCGAACATGCCATACACGCCGTCCTTGGTGAACATTCGCAGAGCGTTGGCAATGGAGTTCAGGGTCTCGTTGCCCGGGACCTTGGCCACCTCCCCCAGTTTCCGGTGAAAATCGCTGAATGTGGGCATCCGACGCTTTTGTCCGTGGTGGACGAACTCGCCTTTCTCGTTCAGGATGACATCCTCTGTGTACAGGGAGGCGTAGTCTTCGGTGAAGCCGAAGTCCTCATAGATGCTGGTGAGAGCGAAGGAAACCAGAGACCGCTGTTCCTGAGTAAGGTCGCCGGTCATAACGCCGATAAGGTTCAGTAGGTCGGCAACCTTTTCCTTGATATTCACGACGCGGCGGCCGGTGGGCTTACCATCACCATCGACTTCCTCCTCGTCCTCCAGGTCGAAGGGATTGGGAATTGTCCGGCTGCCCGGAGCTACCTTGATGATGGTCCCGCCCATGGCCTTCGCGATGTTCCCATACTCTCCCTCTGGGTCGATGATAACGGACCGAACTCCCTGGAGGGCAGACCGCATGGTCAGCAGGGACACGAGGAACGTCTTGCCGGAGCCAGCCTGCCCGATGATGGTGGTGTTGCCGTTGGACAGGATTTTCCGGTCATAGAAGTCCACATAGATGGGAGTCTGCGTCTGGAGGTTAACCCCCAAGAACGTGCCGCTGGGATGGGAAATCTCTGCGTTATAGAACGGGAAACAGGCGGTTAGCCCCTCAGAAGAGAAGTTGCGGAAGTTTTTCGGGAGCCACGTCTTTCCAAACGGCAGACCGGATTTATAACCCTGGTCCTGGCGCAGATGGAGGGGCATCAGTTTGATTTTCTGACCGCGCAGGGAGTTCTCCAGCATCTGGGTCTCCTTGTCCAGCTGGTCCAGAGTGTTGGCATAGAGGTTCACGACCATCTGGACGCCGAACATGCTGATGTAGTTCTGCTCGATTTTCTCACGCTCCCGGTACAGCTCGACCACATGGTTCCGCAGGCGGGTGACGTTCCGGTTACTGCCCTTCTCGGACTCCAGGTCCAACTGGGCCTCAAACTGCGTAATTTTGTCGGTCAGTTCGTCCATAGCAGCGCGTTCGTCCATGGGGTTAATGTGGATGGCCATGTCCAAGTCGCCATCGTAGTTATACAGGCTGTCGGCCCAGCGGACGGCAATGTCCTTGGGGAATCCGGACAGCAGGAAGCTCCGGACGTATTTCGAGCCGACACCCAGATAATCAAAGGCCTCGCGCCGGAATGAAGCGGGCGCAATCAGGTCTTTGATAGTGGGAACACCGTTCTCCAAGGGGCCCGCAACCGTCGCGGGAGCCTTGTCTACCGTTACTTGAGGGGCGGCGTCGCCCTTTTTCTTTTTGAAATTGATTGTCATGTCAAACCTCCTCGGAAAAATAACCGGCATACTTCTCCCGCAGTGCCTGGAGCTGCTCCAAGACCGCGTGTCCGTTTTTCTCTTCATCGATACCGCTCTGCCGGATTTGATTGATGCTCTCCCCCAGGATAAGGTCCAGAAGACCTACTTTCGGGAAATTCTTGAATTTGTCCTCCGCCCCGTCAACGAACAGGGAGAATGCATCGCCGGAAGAAATTGCCTCAGAATAGCTGAAATTGTCGCGGTTGTAACAGCTGTAAATCAGCTCAATCAGCTCGGGCGTGCCCAGCCGCTGTGTGCGGACACCAACGGCGTCCAAACCCTGGGAGATGGCGTTGCACCGCGTCTGGAGCTCCTTGGCGGCGTAAACAGCTTTCTCACCGTCAGAAAGTTGACCCAGCTGGGAGGCGTCATCGTAGGTAATGATGATGTACCGCTTCTTCTGCTGGTTGTTTCCAATACGGGTGTTGAGGGTCTCCATGTCCTTGATGTACTGCTCCGCATAAGTGGCCATGCCGGGGAATTCCACCAGAGTCTGCTCGACATCCTTTTTCAAAGACTCGATGCGGCGGGAGTTATCAATCTCTTTGGTTTGCAGGAAAATAGTCGCGGGGAAAGACAAGCTGTTGATGAATCGCTGGAAGGACATCTCGATTTGGTCCCGCTCCCCTTCTGTTTTCAGGTCATAGTTCAGGGAGGTACACTCCATGACGGCCCGATAGCAGTAGTTTGGCAGAATGATAATACCGTTCTGGACGTCATCGAACGGCAGGAAGTCCTGGGCGATGCCGGAAGAGCCATCCTCGGATTTGTCTCCCTGCATGGGGTCCAGCTTTTTGACAATAAATATCATCAGCCCGACCATGCCGCCGACGAGCAGCAGCAGGAAAAGAATCAGCAATGCAATTTTCATACTCTAAACTCAACCTCCTTGAGCTCCTGTTCTCTCGCATAGTCTTCGGGGCGGTCCAGCCGATAAGTCAAGGTGTTGACCATATACCGGTTTTTCCTCTCGAATTTGAACCGCCACATCAGGTACTGAGTCAATGTCAGCTCTCCTTTTTTGAAGAAAGCGAACGGGAGAGCGACGCCAAGGCCGGGAATCAGGGCGATGATGCCAGCAAGTACCGCTGGAATCAGGCGGGACAGCCCGATAAACACAACGCCGAAGATAATCAGCCCAAGGACAAGCCAGCCGGCCTGCCCAAATGTCAGGATACCGCCGACTGCCTTTTCCTTTTCGCTGGTATCGGCGGAGATTCTGTAAAGTCTAGCCATAAGGCACCCCTTTCTGTGAGAAATTTCGTTTTTTATTATATGCGAATTAGCCCCATACAATTTGTCTGACGGAAATGGAAAACGGGCGGCGGCTGATAGCCGCTGCCCGTATTATAGGAGGAGAAAACCGCATCAGACTGATTGTTCCTTTCCTCCCCGCCAAACAGGCCCCGAATAGCGTTCTTGATGCGGGAAAGGGCCCCATCGGCGTATTCTTCCACCTGGTTATAGTCCAGGATTGGGTCCTTGCTATCCTGTTCTTTGTAAAGGTGGTACCCATCCGTGATTTGCTGTTCTAATTCAGGTGTGAATATGGAGGCGAATTTGGAGACGTAAACGTCCCCGTCACCCCACAGGACAGCGCAGAGAATGGGGAGGATGATTGCGAGGCCCAGTAAGGTGATGCCCACTCGGAAGAGACGGGTAACCACCGCCGCCAGCCCCGCAATCGCCAGGAAAACAATGAGGATAATGATGAGTTTGTCGTTCATAGGGGTCCTCCCGTCAACTTACGCCTTCACGAAGGAAGCAAACGCATTCATGATTTGGACGGGGCTCGTGGCGAAGGTGTAGCAGAGGCCGCAGATGAACAGGCCAACCAAGCCGCCCACCAGGAGCTTCTTGTTGCCAACGGCGCCGGCTACCATCAGGATAACGCAGAGGATGAACCCGACCACGCAGACAGGTTTCAGGAAGTGAGCGCACAGCTCAACCACCTGGCCGCCCTTCCGGTCAACCCAGGAGATGGCGTCGTCGACAGTAACCTCGTCGGCGTTTTGCCGAACCCAGCTGTCGCCGTTCTCGCTCTCGTCCCAGATAATATGGGAATTGCCGCCGGTCGTGGCGGTGCCCCCACCAACAGGCTCAGATGCAAGCGCGGGGACGATATTGAACATACAGAGGATGGCAGCGAACAGAAATGCAATCAGATTTTTCTTCATGATGTGTTCCTCTCGGGGCATTGCTGCCCCTCTCCTTTCGGTTTATTTCGCCCCGGAGAGGCGATGTTTGGATAATATGCAGAGATAGAAAAAATTATTACGAGTGGGTTTGGCAAAAGGAGGAACGAGCTTGGAAACGCATGGTGACATAAGGCCCGACACAGTGCGATGGTCCACAGTACGGTGTCGGGCAAATGCGAACCACTTCCTTGGCCAGAGCATCTTTTCTTGCTAAACAAAAGAGGAAATCCTGCCAATCCTGGCGGGCCTAGCGTGATGATTTCCTCTGATTTAGCAAGTCGTTCCACTGGCAAAGAATGGGCCGGCTGCCCAGGAGGGTTTCTATTGTTTTGCTTCGACAGAGATGGTATAATGAAAAATCATAGGGGGGTGGATGTGATGAAGAAGGGAAAGGTAACAGCAAAGGATGTTGCAGCCCGTGCGGGCGTATCTCCAACCACGGTCTCTATGATTTTAAGCGGTAAGAATAGCAGCAAATTTCCAGAAAAGACCATTCATAAAGTAATAGAGGCATGTAATGAATTGGGATATACTCGAATGGGTTCTACAGCTTCAGCGTATGATGACAACGTTCTAGTGGCAATTGCACCAACCTATTCTAATTTGTACTATGTTCATATGGTAGATGCCATGCAGCATCGAGCAAAAGAGTTAGGGTATTCTTTATTGACATTCAATACCTTCCGGGAAATGTCTCAAGAGACCCGAATTATTCAGATATGCAATCAATTTCCCTTCGCGGGCGTCTTCTTTCTATACCCATTAGAAAATATCTTGTTAATGCAGCAAGTAGAGTGGCTAAAACCTGTAATGCACATTTATGATAAAGGTATTCTCAACGATGCGGACATTTTGGAGGTAGATGGAGCCCGTGTAGGCAGCCTTATTGCAGAATACTTGATTGACCTCGGCCATGAGAAAATTGCATTTCTTTCATCGACATTTAACACGAAGCAGGTAACGAGAATTCGAAGGTTGGATAGTCTTCGAGCAGTATATGAAAAAAGCGGATTCGATTCCTCCCGAAGTGTTCTAGCGTGTACGCCTGAGACGGAGCTGCCAGAAATCAAGGTCCCGCCGGAAGGTTATGAATTGGGATATATGCTCACAAAAAAGATACTTGAGAGAAATGAAAATGTAACCGCGTTTGTTGCCATTAACGACATGATGGCGGTAGGGGCGATGGATGCCATCATAGATGCCGGGTATAAAATTCCTGCCGATTTTTCTGTTTGTGGCTGTGATAATACCAGTATTTCCAAATACCGCGGCATTTCGTTGACATCTGTAGAAAGCTACGCGAAACAGACAGGACAAAAGGCAGTCGACATTTTGGTTCGGAAAATTGAAGGCAAAGTAAGTCATTTTGACTTTGAGGATAGACCAGACGGCATCACAAGAATTGAGTATTATCCGAAACTTATCATACGTAAAAGCACTGGGCCCCGAGCCAAAAAGTCCCCTTCCCTACTTCCGAAAGTGAACGAATAATCATATATTTCCAATCAAGCCCGGGAACTTTACTAAGTTCTCGGGACTTTTTTTGTGCAGGATAGAGAAATCTTTAGGCAATGTGCAGGAAGAAAGTGAACAGTTTAGTAAATGATTTACTTGTTTTGTTTTTCAGTATATGTTTTTCAGG
>CAIGRU010000492.1_pt1 | contig 26954 bp, 18 predicted proteins | sample 7351341 | NCBI WGS metagenome assembly CAIGRU01
CGGCCCACTATGGAGGTGAATGCTATTCCCATCCTTTTAGCGGCGGGAATTTTCCCATTGCCCTTACCGCTAATTTTCATGTACATCGCAACTTCTTGCGGTGGCTTACAAAGCTAAATCAAAAAGGCTACCGATACCTCTGGCAGCCTTTCTTTATATATCTTTTAATTTTACAACAACATTGCAACAAATCCTTGTCTAAAACCTCTGAAAGTGGCTTATTTACTGCATTCCTGCAAAAATCTTATCAAGTGTTTTTTCTTGATGGGTTTAAATTTTTTGCATGTGCGGCCATTTTACCCCAAATGTTCACCAAAACATGCTCCGGCGGTACCGGCGTGAAGCCGCTTATATCTCCGTATTCCCTGCCACGCTGATATTTTCCAGGCACATGGCAAGGGGGCCTTCGAGGTCTTTCTCCACCTGCATTTCCCTGGAAAATGTGATATGTTTCTGGGTTTCCAGGATATTGCCGTTGATGGAACCGCCTGTGACAGGAATCTTCTTCTCACCGTCACAGAGGAAAGCCAGCCGAATTTCCCCGCCGAAATGTCCGTCGAAGGCATCCATCTGGAAATCGGAAAAATTCAGTACTTCAAGGTAAGGCCCGCTCCTCATCTCCTCCAGGGACACCGTACCCGCAGGCGCGCTGTATCCCTGGTAATTTCCCGTGGGTTCCAGCTTTAAATAACGGGCAAAACGGTTGGGACCATGGAGCAGCAACAGCTTTCCGTCCCTTACCAGTTCCCTGTCTTTCATGGGGATGCCCTCTGCGCTGTAAGGCACAGTGGCTTTCAGTGTCAGGTTAATCCTGTCCTTCGCTGCCTCCCCGCCCTGAACGTCACATCCCGTCCGGAAGGATGAATAGTTCCGATAGACCATCGCCGTATTGGAGCGCTCCACATAATAGCCGAGTATTGTCTTCACATCGGCGCCTCTCAAAATGACACGGTATGTTCCGGCCGGAGGCGCTGATACAGCCCCTGCCCTGGCACGGGTCAGCTCCATGGTTTCGCGCACCTTCTCCCGCAGGGCTTCCGTGTTCATATTGTCATATGCAAAATCCTGGTACGTTTCCACATCCTGCCCTGCGGTACACTGTACTACAAATTCACCTTCTACCCTGCTTTTCCGATAGCTCACATCCACACCGCTGGAATTGATGACATGGCATGCGGTCATGGTGGCAAAAATCTCAGCCGAATTCAGGAAGACGTCCGTCTCCGTATCTTCCGCAAAAAGGGCTTCCGTAAAACGCCGTGCAATCTCTGTCAGGGTGCTTCCCTCCATGCCGTCGGCAGGTGTCGTACTGCCGGTTTCCGTCTCTCCCTGCCCCTCATAAAGTTCGTAATACTCGTTTTTCACAAATCCGGCGGCATACAGGGCATCCCGGAACATTTCCTCCATCTGCCGCGGGGTAAAACTGTCCTGGACCTGGACGGTTGCGGAACCCATCCTGCGTTTGCCGTCTTCCGTAAACGCCCTGTACACTGTGACTTCGGCCCGGCATACATGATTCTTTCTCTGCATGTCCAGTGACTTGCGGATAAAGAACAATTCCGAACTCTCTGTCTTCGTTTCCGTTATCTGATATATTTCTGCGCCGGCTGCTCTCAGCGCGGACAAAATTTTTTCTATCATGGCTAACCTCATTTCCGAATGTAATTAATCAGTCTTCTCCGTGGGGGCACAAAACCCTGACGCCGCGCTTATCCAAGCCGTATCCTTGCCTTGATAAACGGGCCTCCGTCCGAGACCTTCACCCATTCCTTATATCCCTTGCCGCACATGCCTCCGCCGCCCAGTTTTACCGTTTCGGATACCATACTGATGGATTTCAGCAGGTCGGGCACATATCCGGTAAGCACGACTGGAGAATATATCTTCCCCGTTAGTTTTCCGTCCCTGATCTCCCGGGCAATGCTGACCATGCACTGGATGCCCCAGTTCTTCGGATCTTCCATACCGCTGGAGGGTTCTTCCAGCAGAAATCCGTAATCGATGGATGCAATCATATCCTCCACCCTGTCATGGCCGCCCTCAAAGAAGGTATTGGTCATCCGAGTGTAGGCCTTGCGCTGATAACTCTCCCGCCTGCCGTTGCCGGTGGGACGGGTGCCCAGATGCATGGCGGACTGGGCGTCGCTGATTCCCGCCTTTAATATCCCTTTTTCGATTACGACAGTGTCCTGCGCCAAAACACCTTCATCGTCAAAAAAGTAAGTGGCAACCTCCTTTGCCGCCCCTGCGCCGTCATGCATGGTAACCAGGTTTGACGCCACCTGGCTGCCCACAAACTGTTCTGCCAGCGCCCGCTTTTTGACAAACATGTCCATCTCCACGCCATGGCCGAATGCCTCATGTACAATCATCCCTGTAGTCTCCGGCGTACAGACACAGTCATATTCTCCCGGATGGATGGGTTCGCTCTCCAGCAGCTCCAGTGCAACCTTCGCTACATCGCATACTTCTTCACGCATTTTCGAAATGAGTTCCGCTCCCCCCAGATTGGAAAATCCGCGGTAACTGCTCTTAAGCTCTTCTCCCCTGGCGGCCATAACGCTGAATCCACCTGACATCCAGAGCACATTCTGCTCCATATCCCGATTTTTTGACAGGAAAAGCTTACTGTACTTCTGATAATTGGCAAAGGCGTTGCAATCCAGAACCTTATCGCTGTATGCGCGGCCTGCTTCGCTGGCAGCGGCCAGTTCCCGTATAATCGCCTCATCGCCGAATTCCCGGGGATCGATTTCATATTCCGTGCTGTCTGAGAATACCAGCGGTTCGTCTTCCAGCATGGCATAAACGCTTTTCCGAACGCCCTCAGGAAGCTTTTCCGACATGGGCCACAGTTCTTCCCTGATTTTTCTCACGATATCTTCTATCAGTTCTTCCGATATTTCATTAAAGGAATATTCTCCGTAACAGGAGCCGTCGTACACCTTTACGACGAAGCCCCGTCCCGACAGCCATCCTGTCATACCGACGGAGGTGACTGCCTTTGATACCGAATACTGCTTCGATATCGAATCCGACGCCAGGATGGAGGCATACGGATACTCCTGCAGCAGCCGGTCTTTTAACCGGAGCAATACCGGTTTTATTTCTCTTAAATATTCGCTTGGTTTCACTTTCATTTTACGGTGCTTCCTTTCTTATGCCTGCTACCCCTTCCATCGGTTCTTCAGCTTATTCTGCAGCCGATACAGCACATTGAGGGCATCAATAGGTGCCAGGGTATTCACTTCCACTTCCATCAGTTCCTTCAAAACATCTTCATCCTTCACGGTATCAAACAGGGACATCTGGGATAATTCAATCTCGTCCATTCTGGGCGGCTTTTTTGTTTTTACGTCCTTCACGTCAACCGTGATATTCTGGATTTTCTCAATAATATCATTATCCGTAAGCTGCTCTACGATTTCCTTGGCCCTGTCAATGACCATATCCGGCACCCCTGCAAGCTTGGCTACCTGGATCCCGTAGCTTTTATCCGCCCCGCCCTTGATAATCTTTCGCAGGAAGACAATGTCGTCCCCCCGCTCCTTCACGGCAATGCAGTAGTTATTTACATTGTTCATCTTGCCTTCCAGCTCCGTCAGCTCATGATAATGGGTGGCGAAGAGCGTCTTGGCCCCCAGGAGCTTGCGGTTGCTGATATGCTCAATGACAGCCCAGGCGATGCTCAAACCGTCAAAGGTGGAGGTTCCCCGGCCAATCTCATCCAGAATCAGCAGGCTGCCCGATGTAGCGTTCCGCAGAATGTTAGCCACCTCGTTCATCTCCACCATAAAGGTGGACTGCCCGCTTGCCAGGTCGTCCGAAGCCCCCACCCTGGTGAATATCCTGTCCACAATGCCGATGTTGGCGCTCTTCGCCGGTACAAAGCATCCGATCTGCGCCATCAGGACAATCAGCGCCGTCTGGCGCATGTAGGTGGACTTTCCCGCCATGTTGGGTCCGGTAATGACGCTGATACAGTGATGGCTGTTGTCCAGGAACGTATCGTTTGCAATGAACATATCGCCCGTAATCATCTGTTCGACCACAGGATGCCTGCCGTCCTTGATGTCAATGACGCCCTTCTCATTCAGCTTCGGCCGCACATAACGGTTCCGCTCCGATACCAGGGACAGGGAAGCATATACATCCAGCTTCGCCACAGCCTTGGCAGTGGACTGGATACGCTCCAGCTCCACTGCGATGGAATCCCGTATCCTGCAGAACAGATCGTACTCCAGCGTAGTCAGCTTGTCCTCCGCGTTCAGTATGGTATCCTCCAGTTCTTTCAGCCGTGGGGTGGTGTACCGCTCAGCGTTGGCAAGCGTCTGCTTCCGGATATAGTCCTCAGGAACCATGTTTTTATAGGAATTGGTCACTTCAAAATAGTACCCGAATACCTTGTTATATTTTATTCTCAGGTTCCGGATGCCCGTCCGTTCCCTGTCCTGCTCCTCCAGCTCGGCCAGCCACTGCTTTCCGTCCCGTTTCGCGCTGCGCAGCATATCCACGGTCTCGTCGAACCCGTCCTTGATGATACCGCCCTCCCGGATGGTGACAGGCGGATCCTCCTCAATGGATGCCAGTATCAGCTGGAAAATATCCGAAAGAGCGTCAATATTGTTCTCGATTGCCGTCAATTCCTTGCCGGAAAATCCCTTCAGCACTGCTTTTATGGCAGGAAGCATCTCCAGTGAATTGCGGAAGGCGATAAAATCCCTTGGATTGGCAGTTTTGTATGTAACTTTGCTCAGCAGCCGTTCCAAATCGTACACGGGATTCAGGTACTCCCGGATTTCATCCCGGGATACGCTGTCCTTACCCAGCTCTTCCACCGCATCCAGACGCCGCTCCATTTCCGCCCTGTCAATCAGCGGCTGCTCCAGCATACTGCGCAGGAGCCGCCCGCCCATGGCTGTCTTCGTCTTGTCCAGCACCCAGAGAAGGGAACCCTTTTTCTGCTTTTCCCGAAGCGTCTCCGTCAGCTCCAGGTTTCTGCGCGTGGAACTGTCAAGCAGCATATATTTGCTGGTCAGATAGGGATAAATATGGGTAAAATGCGCTAAATCCGTCTTCTGGGTATCATAGAGATACTGCAGAAGCGCCCCGGCAGCCGTCATGCCTGTGGGAAAATCACCGATTCCCAGCCCGGCAAGGGTGTTCACATTAAAATGCCGCTGCAGGATCTTCCGGCAGCCCTCATCGTCAAACAGATGGGATTCCAGGGTATTGACAGAAATACGGTACCGTTCCCGCAACTCCTCCACATCAAAGCCGCTGACCAGAAAGGCTTCATTGCAGATCACCTCTGAAGGCTCGTACTTCATCAGCTCGTCACCCAGCTTCTTTAAATCCTCCACCTCTGTGAGATAATAGTCGCCGGTGGTGACATCTGCCACTGAGATGCCGATTTTCGTAGGAGTATAGGCAATACACAGCAGGAAATTGTTCTTTGACTCCTCCAGAGACTGAAAATTTAAATTGGTGCCGGGTGTCACGATGCGGATAACCTCCCGCTTCACCAGCCCCTTCGCCAGCTTCGGATCCTCCACCTGCTCGCAGATGGCAACCTTGTAGCCCCGGCTGACCAGCTTTGCCAGATATCCCTCCACCGCATGGTAGGGAACGCCGCACATGGGCGCACGCTCCTCCAGGCCGCAGGATTTTCCTGTCAGGGTAAGCTCCAGTTCACTGGACACAATCTTTGCGTCCTCGAAAAACATCTCATAGAAATCTCCCAGACGGTAAAACAGAATGCAGTCGGCATACTGCTTTTTGGTCTCCATATATTGCTGCATCATGGGGGTCAGTTCATCAACGGGAATTTGTTCCGGCATTTGTATTGCTCCTGTTCTGTTGCTTTTGTATTTTGGTAAAAATGAGCGCATGTACTATGCTTTGTACACACGCTCTTATTCTAGCACAAAATATTGGGATTGTAAAATTCCTTTTGAGGAATTTCAGCACAACTTTCTGATACCAGCTATTACTTTCCCTCCGCCATTTTCAGCTGTGCCGTTACCAGTCCGTAGTAAATTCCCTTTTTCTCCAGCAGCTCGTTGTGAGTGCCGATTTCGGCAATCCCGTGCCTGTCAATCACTACAAGGCGGTCCGCATTACGCAAAGTGGAGAGACGGTGTGCGATGGCAAAGGTAGTCCTGCCTTTTACCAGCCTGTCCAGCGCCTGCTGAATCAGGAATTCGCTCTCCGTATCCAGGGCGGATGTGGCCTCGTCCAGGATCAGCAGCCTTGGGTTGTTTAAGATAGCCCTGGCTATGGCAATCCGCTGCCGCTCCCCGCCTGAAAGGTTATAACCGTGTTCACCCACATAGGTGTTGTAGCCGTCCGGCGTCTTGCAGATAAAATCGTGGGCATTGGCTGCCTTGGCCGCCTGGATTACCTCAGTCAGGCTTGCATCCTGCCTTGCGAAACGAATGTTCGCCAGAATGCTGCCCGAGAACAGGAAAGTCTCCTGGAGTACCACGCCGATCTGGGAATGAAGGCTCTCCGTCTTCATGTTACGGATATCCACGCCGTCGATGGTGATCCTTCCCTGGTCTACATCATATAAGCGCATAATCAGGTTGATCAGTGTGGATTTTCCCGTGCCGGAAGCGCCTACCAGTCCAATCATCTCCCCTGGCTCCACCCGGAAATCGATGTCCTCCAATACCGGTTCGTAGGTATGGTAGCCAAAGGAAATATGCTCAAAGGAAAATGCACCCCGGATGGGAAATGCCCTGCTGTCCTGTCTGTCCGCAATGACCGGTTCCTCGTCCAGCACGTCGTAAATGCGGTTCATACTGGTGACCATCTGCATTACCATCCTGGGCATATGGGTCATCCAGTTCAGCGGCCCGAACAGATAGCCGCAGTAAGCGATAAACTGAACCAACTCTCCCAGCGTCATATCCCCCTTCAGTACATCAATGCCGCCGAAGTACACGGCAATATAGGTGCCTGCCCCCAGAAGGAAGGTCAGGATGGGGAAAAAGACTGCCCAGAAGGTTTCGTTCTTCTTGCTGATATCGGCAAATTCCCGGGTTTTTTTCTGGAAGCGTTCCGCCTCCCGCTCTTCTTTTCCGAAGGATTTCACCACCCGCATTCCCGAGATAATGTCCTGCAGGCTGCTGGAAAGATCATCCAATTTCAGCCACTGTTTATGGAAAATTGTGTGAATATGGTGCCAGAACAACCTGGTAACCGCAAATACCACCACAATAAACGCCAGAGATATAAGCGTCATTTTCCAGCTGATGGAAAACATCACCACCAGAGATACCACCATGGTAATTAAAGTGGAGAACATCCCTCCAAATACATCTTCCATAAATTCGCGGATCTGCCGCGTATCCCGCGCCACCCGGTTTAACAGTTCTCCCGGCTTCCTGCTGTTGATGAAGGAGAGGGACAGGGACTGTATCTTGTAATAAAGCTTCTGGCGCAGCGTCATGCTTAAGGAGGTGCCCAGGGAGATACACTGCCAGTACTGGAAATTGTCCAGCAGGATCCGTGCCGCCACCATTATAAAGGTAGTCCCCGCAAATGCCCACCAGTCTGCCCAAGTTCCCTTTCCGGTGGAAAGGGCGCCGTCAATGAAGTTTTTCTGCACCATGGGTACAGCCAGGTTCAGCAGGGAAACCAATGCCATCAACAGGGAAATCAGCAGAAGCTTTCCTGTATAATCGCCGCAGAGTTCCTTGAATTTTTTCAGCAAATCCGTTTTGCCGTCACAGTAGGGGCATTTGCTGGTGCCCGGAAGCGCCCTGCCGCATTTTTCACAATATTTCTCATACTCCAGGCTGACTACCGGTTCCGGCTTTCTACCGGTTCGGCGCGCCGTCAGGATAGTCTGGGCGCCCCTGGCCACATAAGCGGCCCGGACAATGTGGCGCATGGAAAAACGCGCCGCACAAATCATCTGCCCGTCCTTTTTCGTCACGGTCAGGATGCCGCTGTGTACCTGGTGTTCGCATTTGACGGTTTCGCAGTCATCCAGAAGAAAGGATGCCGCCACGTTTTCCCCTTCCAGCACCAGAAGGCGCTCCCCGGTCACCACAATCCAGGTTTTTTCCGTATAGGCCTGCTTTGCCTGCATTTTCCGGCTGTCAAATCCCAGGTCCACCGGGATACAGTACATGGGGTCCTCCCCCGGCGCAAGCCCAAGGGCATCCATCTGCCCCTTGTTTAATGTATATAATAGTTTCATAAAGTTCAAGTGCCTTTCTCTTATCAATGGTTCCGCCTTAGTTGCGGCCACTGTCTTAAATTACCAAACACGTTTTTTAGATAAAGAGATCCAACTTCTTGCGTTCCATGACGCCAAGCTGATAAAAATCCGGAATTTCATAACGGTTCCCGTCGATATCCGTCACCAGCAGCCTGGAATCACTCAGATGAATTACGGCGTCCCCGCTCATCTGTGTGGTAAAACGGCAGGCGCCGAAGGCCGTTACGACATTCCAGTAGGCATAGCCGTACTCGTCTTTCACATCCAGCACCTTGGTAATCACCGGCATGAAGTAGCGCAGTTTAATCTGTTCCCTCAGCATGTCCTGCTGTTCTTCCGGCAGCTGGGACAGTTTTTCAATGATGCCAATCTCTTTTGCCTTTTCGTCGGACTCTCTGACGGAGATGAATTCCTCCGGGTTGGTCAGCGGGAATGTCAGGTACACACCCACGCGGGCATATTCCTTATCTTTTGTCTTCAGTGCAAGGAAGCCGCCGGGAGTCCTGCTGAAAACAGCGTTCTCCCCGTTCAGGAAGCGCATTTCCAGCAGCTCCTCAGATTCTTTTTTCAGGGCTTCCTCATCAAATTCTTTTAAATCCAGCAGGTCCATGCTGTTACCAGATCCTTCCATATTGTTTCCTTTCTTATTTCCAGTTCCGCAACTGCCCTTCCAATACCTGGTTCGGGCAGACTGCTTCCGGACGACAAGTTCCTCGTCCGTAAGCCGTCTGAGGTATTGGCCGGGCATTTGCTGTTTCCAGTTCCGCAACTGCCCTTCCAATACCTGGTTCGGACAGACTGCTTCCGGACGCCCCCTACTCTATGCCGCGCATGGCGAGGGCTTTTGTCTGGAGTTCGCTCAGTTTATAGTAAGTACCCTTTTGGGCAAGCAGTTCTTCATGTGTCCCGGACTCCGTCAGCCTGCCGTCATCCAGCACGATGAGGTGGGTGGCGTTGCGCAGGGTGGAGAGCCTGTGGGCGATGGACAGCACGGTCCGTCCCTTTTCCAGGCGTTCCAGGGACTTCTGGATGGCAAGCTCCGTCTCCGTGTCCACGGCGGAGGTGGCTTCGTCCAGAATCAGAATCTTCGGGTCGGCAAGGATTGCCCTGGCAATGGAGATGCGCTGCTTTTCCCCGCCTGAAAGAGAACGGCTTGATGAGCCAAGGAGCGTATCGTAGCCCTCCGGCATCCTGCAGATAAAATCATGGGCATTTGCCTGGACGGCAGCGCGGATAATTTCTTCCCGGGTAGCTTCCGGCCTGGCATAGGCGATATTCTCCGCTACCGTCCCCATGAATATATACGTCTCCTGGGACACCATTGCCACATTTTTCCGCAGTTCCCGGAAACCGTACTTCTTTACGTTAATGCCGTCCACCAGCACTTCACCCTCCTGGGTATCGTAAAGCCTTGATATCAGGTTTACCAGGGTAGACTTTCCAGCGCCGGACCTCCCCACAATGCCGAATACTTCGCCGGCATTTACATGAAAGCTGATATCCTTTAAGATGGGCTTATGGGCTTCATAGCCGAATGTAACGTTTTTCAATTCGATTTCACCCTTGAATTCGTCCGGACGTACCGGCTCCGGCATTTCCTTCACTTCCGGCACCGCGTCGATGATTTCAAACATGCGCTGCGCCGAGTTCATACATTCGGTATACCAGCGGACGCTGCGTGAGAAAAACTCCAACGGACCCTTCATCTGTCCCACATAACCGGAAAAAGTAAGCAGCAGGCCCAGCTCGATACCGGCACCGCTGATCATCATGGCGCCGCCCACCGCCCACACCAGGAAGCTGATGGTGTCTTCCACCGCAAAATACAATGCGAAAAAACGGATGTCATAACGCGCCACGTCCAACTCCGCTTTTTTTACTTTCCTGTTGTTTTTGGAAAAGCGCGTCATCTCCTGCTCCTGCTGGCCGAATGCCTTGACCACTCTTGCCCCGGTGAGATTCTCGTTCATCTGCCCCTTCAGCCGGCGGTTGGCGCGATGCCTTTTCCCGTAAAAATGCCAGAGCTGCGGCACCATTTTATAGCTTAATACAATCAGCAGCGGCATCAATATTAAGGATACCAAAGCCAGCAGCGGATTCAGGCAGAACATGATGATACTCATGGCAATGATATTTCCCATGTTAATGAAAAAATAGGGAATACCGTCTATAAAAAAGCTGGATATCTCCTCGGCGTCGTCAGACACCCTGGTCATCAGCCCTCCCGTCTGCCGCTTGGAGTAGAAGCTGATTGACAGCCGTCCCATAGAAGAAAATACCTGGCTCTTCAGGGTCGCCACCACCTCCGGGGCGATTCTGGCGGTCAGCGCCCCCTGCAACATACCCAGGCCCTGAATGGCAACCTTTGTCACAACCATTGCAATCACCAGCATCGTCAGCGCAGCCACAAAGCGTCCCGCCGGAAGATGCAGCAGCATAAGGAACTCCTCATTCCTCGCCAGAACCTGGTCATAGAGAACCGTTCCGCTCAGATACGGCCACGCAAGGTTCAGCAGCGCCGTGCCCAGATAACAGAATATCATCACAGCCAAATACTTGGTGTAGGGCTTAAAATAGGAGGCCACACGCAGCAGGATAGATTTTTTATCCATACATTTCGGACAGACCTTCCGCTCCTGGTCAGGGTAAATCATGCCGCATTTGGGGCAGCACTCTTTTCCTTTCCGTACATTCAGGTCATTCTCTTCTATTTTCTCCCCCTTTTTCACTTTTTCCGTCAGGCTGCAAAGCCGTAGGAACATCTCCATTTTTGTATTGGAAAAGTGGCAGAGATTGCGTTCCGCGCCGTCGATTTCAGCCATCAGCACGCCTGATGCCACCTGCCGCAGCACTTCCATCTTCCCGATGCGCTGCAGTTCAAAAATCTGTATGGCAGGCTCTTCTGCCAGAGCCATCTCCCTGTTCATCCTCTCTTTTGCGGCAAGCTTTTTTCTCACGGACAGACTTTTTCCCGGATTTTGTTCCGTGGAAAGATTCTCATCCGTGTGCCAGCCTCCGTATCCGCCAAACCGATACTCAGCCTTTTCCCGATAGGGATATGCCGCGAAAATCAGCTTATCTCCGGCCAGTGCTACAATGGAATCCGCAAACCGGTAGTCAGCATCAAAGTCGGCCATGGCGGCAAACAGAATATTTTCCTTTTCAATTCCGTATTTACCGGCCACCGTTGTAAAACTTTTCGGTAAATTCATTCCCTTCCTCCATTATTTCCATACTGCAGTACCTTGCCCTGCGGCTCTGCGCGGCAATGCAGCGGAACCCCTCATAATTCCGTTTTTCCATGCACACGTCATGTTGTTTGCCGGAAAAATCCGCCTGGCGTACTGCAGCCTCTCCCGCATATTTGTAAAATGTCCATCGTCCGTCCGGCAGCCGGTATTGTCAGCTGCGCCTGCCTGTCCTGATTTTCCTGACAAGGAAAAAATGGTGACAAAAAAGCCATGGCTCCTGGAAGCAGATAGCCATGGCTCTGATACGCCATTTTTTGTCAGACATCAAGTAATGACTGCCGATGAATTAATCTACAATATCCGCGGGAGGCAATTTCTTTACGATAATTAAATTCATTTCGTTCATTCTAAAACCGGTCATGATTTTCTGCCTCCTTTCTTTTTATTTTTGACCCTTCTAATGGAATGCACTTTGTTTAGTATAAGCATATCCCCTGGGAATGTCAACCCATTTTTGTAATATTTTCCGATTCCGTAACAGTTCCCTCGTAACAGTTCAGACAGCCCCTCTCGCGAAGTCAAAATTGCGCTCTGTGCAATTTTGCGAGACTTGCGGGCGCCAAAACGCATTCTTTTCGCGTTTTGTGTGCATTCTCGTAACAGTTCAGCGCCCTGTCTGAACTGTTACGTTCCCTTCTTCAGCCGGCGCATAATGTACAGATAGCTGGGAACCAAAATGAAATCCGCCCCCAGCCAGGCCAGAACCTCCGCATACATGATTCCGTTCTCACCGAATACCACCGGGAGCAGCAGCGCCGTGCCGGTACGCATGATAAATTCCGCCACGCCGGAAGCCATAGGCAGCAAGGTATTGCCCAAGCCCTGGATACAGCTCCTCGTAATATGCAGCACATACAAAACCGGAAGGCACAGTGACATAATGGCCAGGTAACGGTAGGCAATTTCCAGCGCCTGAACGCCTGCCCCCGCGTCCTCCGGCATAAACCATGCGAGAATCCAGCGCCCAAACCCCAGCATAACCGCCGCAATCAGCACGGAAGTAGCCATGGCTATCGCCAGTCCTGCCCGTACGCCTTCGGAAACTCTCCGCAGCTTGCCGGCTCCCAGGTTCTGCCCGGAATAAGTCACCATGGCATATCCGTAAGAGGTAGCCGCCACCTCCAGAATTCCGTACAGCTTGTTGGTGGCGGTCATTCCCGCAATAAAGATGACGCCGAAGCCGTTTACAATCATCTGGACAATCATTCCGCCCACCGAAATGACCGTATTCTGAAATGCCATAGGCAGCCCCAGCTTCATCAGCATAACGCAGAGGGCGCCTTCCGGCTTCCAGTCCTCTTTCTTCAGCCGCAGTTCCCGAATACGGCGGATATGCCAGATACAGTATACTGCCGACAGGCACTGTGCAATCAGCGTGGCAGCCGCAGCTCCCTGGACGCCCCATTGAAATTCCATGACAAAGAGGAAATCCAGTATAATATTTGTCAGGGAAGCGATTACCATGGCTATAAGAGGCTGCCTGCCGTTTCCCAGCGCACGCAGGACCGCCGCCGCCAGGTTGTATGCCATCACAATGGGAAGCCCCCCGAACAAAATGCGCAGGTACGCCATGGAAACGGGGCGTATTTCCACCGGCGTCTTCAGCAGTGAAATTGCCCAGCCGGCCGCGGCTTCACTGAGGACGGTCAGGCAGAGGGCACACAACATTGCCAGAAAGATGGAATTTGTAATCGTTCGGCGCAGCTTCTCTTTTTCCCCTGCGCCGAACCTCTGTGCCATCAGGATGGAAAACCCCTGCGCAAAGCCCTGCGTCACCCCAAGCGTCAGCCAGTTCAGCCAGTCCACCGCCCCCAGGGCTGCCAGCGCCTCCACTCCCAGCACCTTTCCGACTACAGCCGTGTCTACAACCGTATACATCTGTTGGAAAATATTTCCCGCCATCAGGGGCAGCGAAAACAGAAGGATAATCCGCCAGGGATTTCCCTCTGTCTGTACGTTTGTATCCGGCTTTCTGCCCGATATGCCTTTCTCTTTTGTACGTTCCATGATGATTGACCCGGTTCTTTCTGTTCCGTACAGGCCTGGAAGCCCTGGCGCGGGCATACAGGCCGGCCTGGAAATTTTTTACACGATTCAGCGGCTAGATTGCCCCTCTGCTGCCGTTTTTACCCTTCCGGCCAGGGCAGATCCGACACTTCCAGCTTCTTGTCCCGAAGCATCAGTTCCTTCACCGCCTGGTCCGCACTTTTGCCGCCGAACAGCACCTCGTTAACCTTCTCGATAATGGGCAGCTGGATGTGGTATTTTCCGGCAAGCTTCATGGCCGCCTTGGCAGAATGGACGCCCTCCACCACCATCTGTACTTCGCCCATGGCCTCTTCGTAAGTCTTTCCCTGGCCGATGAGGATACCTGCCCGGCGGTTTCTGGAATGCATGCTGGCACAGGTTACAATCAGGTCCCCGATACCGGTGAGGCCGCAGAAGGTCTCGAATTTTCCGCCCATGGCGGTACCAAGCCTGGCGATCTCCGTAATTCCCCGTGTGATCAGGGCCGCTTTTGTATTGTCCCCGTAACCGAGGCCGTCCGCAATCCCCGCCGCAAGGGCCACCACATTCTTCAGGGAGCCGCCCAGCTCCATCCCCAGGATGTCCGGGCTGACATAAACCCGGAATGTCTCGCACATAAACAGATTCTGGATATATTCGGCCGTGGCTTTTGACTTTGCCCCCACTACAATGGTTGTAGGAAGCCCTCTGCCCACCTCCTCCGCATGGGAGGGACCGGACATCACTGCTACATCCGCCTGCGGTATCTCCTGCTCGATTATCTCGGAAAGCGTCATCAGGGTAGCTTCTTCAATTCCTTTCGCCACGTTCAGGATCTTTTGCCCCGCTTCCGTAAAAGGCGCAAAGCGACGGGCGGTGACACGGGTGTAGGAGCTTGCCACTGCCATCACCAGCAAATCCATCCCCTCGGCCGCCGCTTTTTCTTCCGTTGTAAATACCATGTCTTCCGGCAGCTTTACCCCCGGCAGCATCTTGTGTTCATGGTTTTCCCGCAGCATTTCGATTTCCGTTTCCAATGCCGACCAAACCGTAATCTCGTGCCCGTTCTTCCGCAATAAAGCTGCCAGGGCAATTCCCCAGCTTCCTCCGCCAATGATACCTACCTTTGCCATAATACCTCTTTTCCGCAGACATTCTGCCGCTCTTTATTATATCGGTGTCTTCTTCCGCTTGTCCGTATCCGTTCTTCTCCCAACGGCCCGGCCGCCATGCTCCCTGCCTAATGGCTGTCCTGTTTGCTGCCCGCTGCTTCCACATCCACTTTATTTTTCTTTAACAGATAAGTCTTCCGCTCGTTTCCATGAACCAGGCGGACGATGTTTTCCCTGTGCTTCCAGTAGGCAAGAACGGCCAGAAGGACGGAAATAATATACATTTCAACCAGTTCCGCCTGTGTCACTCCGGCAAACACGCCCATCTGCCCGCAGACAGCCATCTCGATGACAAAGCCCAGGTAAACCAGCAGGGAACCCAGCGACACCAGATGGGTGGTAAAGAAGATGCCGAAAAACACCACGATTCCCATGACGATAAAGTAGGGGTGAAATGCCAGAATCAGCCCTGCTGTGGCGGCAATTCCCTTTCCGCCCTTAAAATTCATATAAAACGGATAATTGTGTCCCAATACCGCGCCGGCTCCCGCATAAAGGCTGAGAAGGTATATCATATCAGGATGGCTGTTTCCGAACAGCAGCCGTGATACCCATACCGCAGCCATGCACTTCAGGCAGTCCCCGGCCAGCACAATCAGCCCGGCTTTCGTCCCCAGCACGCGGAGGGCGTTGGTGGTCCCGGAATTCCCGCTGCCGTACTGGCGGATGTCGATTCCGTGTGCCTTACCGTAAAAATATGCCGTCTGAAACAATCCGCATACATAACCAATTGCCAAACAAAGTATCCTTTCCATCATTTGTCATAGCTCCCTTTCAAATGGACACGTTTTCATCTGAGTGTTTTTTCCCATAAATGTATTTCTCTGCCGTCATTCATTGCGTTCCCTGATAATAAAACGCAGCGGCGTTCCCCTGAACCCGAAGGTCTCCCGAATCTGGTTCTCGATATACCTGGTATAGGAAAAATGCATCAGCTCTTTATCATTGACAAAGATAACAAAAGTAGGCGGTTTCACTGCCACCTGTGTGATGTAATAAAGCCTCAGGCGCTTTCCCTTATCCGATGGAGGCTGCTGCATTGCCACCGCTTCTGCCATGATCTCGTTCAGCACGCCGGTAGCCACCCGCATGGCATGGTTCTCGCTGACCATATCTATTATGTTGAACAGCTTTGGAAGCCGCTGCCCTGTCAGCGCAGATATGAACACAATCTCCGCATATGGCATGTAGGACAGGACACCTCGGACTCTATCGGTTACTTCATAGATTGTTTTGTCATCTTTTTCCACCGCGTCCCATTTATTTACGGCTATGATGACCGCCTTACCGCGCTCATGGGCAATGCCCGCAATCTTGGCATCCTGCTCGCTGACGCCTTCCACCGCGTCAATGACCAATACCACGATATCCGCCCGCTCCACCGCACTGACGGCACGCACAATCATATAATGCTCCAGGGCTTCCTTGATTTTATTTTTCCGGCGCAGCCCGGCTGTATCTATGAATATATATTCCTTGCCGTTGTGGACGATTTCCGTATCTACGGCATCCCGGGTAGTTCCGGCAATGTCCGATACAATGAGGCGTTCTTCCCCCAGGAGCCTGTTGATCAGGGAAGATTTTCCCACATTGGGTTTTCCCACGATTGCCACCCTGGGACGCTCGTCTGCCTCTTCCTCACTGACCGCGTTGTCGAAATGGGAAATAACCTCCTCCAGCATATCACCCAGTCCAAGCCTGTTGGCTGCGGAAATGGGATGGGGTTCCCCGATTCCCAGGTTATAGAATTCGTATACATCCGCCATATATTTTTCAAAGCTGTCCACCTTATTGACCACAAGTACTACAGGCTTGTGGGAACGGCGCAGCATGTCCGCCACCTTGGCGTCCGAATCCACCAGGCCGTCCTTTACATCCACCAGAAACAAAATAACATCCGCTGTGTCTATGGCAATCTGTGCCTGTGCCCTCATCTGGGACAGAATGATATCCTTGCTGTCCGGCTCGATTCCGCCTGTATCAATCAAGGTGAAGGTCTGGTTCAGCCAAGTGACATCCGTATATATCCTGTCTCTGGTAATTCCCGGGGTATCCTGGACAATGGATATGCGCTGCCCCGCCAGAACATTAAACAGGGTGGATTTGCCAACATTCGGCCTTCCCACCACCGCCACAATCGGTTTTCCGGTCTTTTTTGCCATAAAGTACCTCCTATGGTTCATCGCTGTACGGCGGCTTTAAAACGGAAGCCGCTCTCCAAGAATCGTTTTCACAAAGTCGTTTCCGCTTGATTTTACAATATTAATCGGCACTTGTAAAGCCTTTTCCAATTCTCCCACCCGCATATCGTCCAAAAATACGTCTTCTCCGCTACGCAGAATGTTTTCCGGAAGAAGAAGCCGGCTGCCCAGCGTCTTTTCCCTAAGTTGGGCCAGCAGGTCCTGTCCGGTGAGCAGGCCGGATACCGTAATCCGTTCCCCGAAAAAATGATTGGTTATGGGGTATACATGGATGTTCAGCCCCGGATAAGCCTTCATCATGCGTTCCGCCATCTGCTGAATATAGGGAAACGGAAGCTTCCCTGTGGCGATGGACAGTTCCTCCCTGGGGGAACTATCCGGCAAAGGGGCTTTTAACCGTTCTTCCATGCTCTCCTCAAACTCATTGAGCAGGAGTCTCAGCATCCCCACACCGTTTTCAAGCTGCGGATATCCGTCGTAGCGCGCCTCCTCAGGCAACTCCTTGCCCGCCAGAAGGTACCATTCATCACTGGCGTGGATAAAATGGATCCCATACGCCCCGCGGCACGTCCGCTGAAACCCTTCTATCATGTCAATCACGGCGGCTGCCTCCTCACGGCCGAAGGATACAGCCCTTCCCGAAACCTGGTCAGCCCCACCGGCACCACGGAGACGCTCTCCAGCACCGGAATATATTTCATCAGCTGCCGGATGCTGTATTCCAGCTCCGCGCCGTCGTTTATCCCCTTGCAGAGTACAATCTGCCCATTCATGTGTATCCCTGCCCCGTACAGCACATCCACCTTCTTCAGGGCGTCCCCCGCAAACCGGTTGTTCAGCATCATGCATCGCAGCCGGGGATTCATGGTCTGAAAGGAGATATTGATAGGGGAGAGATGATACCTGCAGATTCTGTCTATGTCATGCTCAGACATATTTGTCAGGGTCACATAATTTCCCTGCAGGAAAGAAAGCCTGGAATCGTCGTCCTTAAAATAAAGCGTTTCCCGCATTCCCGGAGGCATCTGATCGATAAAACAGAAAATGCATTTGTTCCTGCAGCTGCGGTACTCATCCATGAGTCCGTTTTCAAATGCAATTCCCAGGTCCTCGTCAAAATCCTTCTCCACTTCCAGCAGCCACTGCTCTCCGTCAGCTTTTTCCACCAGAACCTCGATATAAGTATCCTGTATCAGAAACTGGTAGTCAAATATATCTTCAATTTCGTTTCCGTCAATGGAGAGTATCCTGTCCCCTGCCTCGATCTCCAGTTCTTCCGCGATACTCCCCGAAACCACGCTGCTGATGATGTGCGCCTTTTTCCGTCTCTCCATCCTGTTTTCCTTTCTCCCCATGGCCGAAACACTTCAGCCCATGCGCCGTCCCCCGCTGTCTTTTCTTTCATGTCTGAAACACACCGTCAGGCTGTCATATGCTTCTCCCGCCTCCCCGTGGAAACTGCCTTCCGCATTTTACGGCTTCATTCTCCGGCCTGTGCCTCCGGTGCCTTCTCTTCAGAAGCACGGTATTCCGCAAAAGAAAATACGGTTTTAAACAGATCTCCGTCCAGGAAGATCTCAAAGCTTCCTCCCTGAACCTGCACCAGGCTTTTGGCTATATACAGCCCCAATCCGCTTCCTTCCGTGGTCCTGGAGGAATCTCCCCGGATAAAGCGCTCCGTGAGTTCATCGGAACGTATATTCATCTGCTGCCTGGATATATTTTTCACCGATACTTCTATCCGTTCCTGCTGTCTGGACAAATCAATATAGATCCGCGTGCCTTCCATGGCATATTTACAGACATTGTTGAATAAATTCTCCACTACCCGCCACATTCTGCGGCTGTCCGCATAGATGAAAGCCGGTGTATCCATCCTGTCAAATACCACCTGCAGCCTGCATTCCTCCATTCTTTCGGAAAATTCTCCGATTCCCTGATTGAGGAGTTCGGTCAGGTTCAGCTTTTCCCTCTCCAGCTCAATATTGCCGGAGGATATCTTGGAGGCCTCTACCAGGTCGTCTGTGAGCTGCTTCAGCCGCTGTGTTTTTCCGTCCAGGATTTTGATGTAGCCTTTTGCAGGCTCTTCTTCTATATGCAAGCGCTTCAGCAAATCCACATAATTGATGATGGAGGTAAGCGGGGTCTTAATATCATGGGACACATTGGTAATCAGGTCCGTTTTCATCTGTTCATCTTTCATGCTGGTACTCACTGCCTTTTTGATGCCTTCGCCGATATTGTTCACCGCGTCAGCCAGCTCCCTGCTGGAGCCGTGAAGCATGTCCGTATCCAGCTTAAACTCCACTTCCCCGTCCCGAATTTTACGGATTCCTTCCACAATTTCTATCTGCTCGGCCCTGTTTCTGAAAATAAAAACGCCGGCAAGGCTGTCCAGTGCAATCAAAGCCGCAACGATCAGCAGCATGGGAAGGCGTTCCTCCCGCAAAACATAAACGGCCACAATTCCCGCCAGATTGGAGAACAGGAACGCATTGTAGGGAAGCAAGGCACTGACCACCGAATTTCTGTGGCGGAATACAAATTTGACGGAATTGTCAAGCCCTCTGCAAAAATGGGAAAGGAAGCTGTCCTGCCACAGGTTGCCGGCTTTGGTGCGCCGGACCAGGCTGTACCAGATCAGCTGGACCGCAATGCTGACATACAGCCCATAGAGGGCAAACAATCCGTACTGGTACAGCTTTGTGAGCTGTATTCCCAGCAGCTCAGAAGCGGTGCCGGCAGTCCCGGTGATATCCCGGAGGATCCGATATCCATACAGTCCCCCCCAGGCCAGCACGGCGGTTACCGCAAGGGCGGCTTCGGTCCAGATCCGGTCAAAGCGGTTGAGGTACAGAATCCGCTCCCCCTTTTCACTGACAGCCGTTCCTGCAGTGACAGTCAGATAAATACCGATTGCCACCCATGCGGCGCCCAGAAGAACAATACATCCCAGAATCCGGTTTATATTGGGTACGATCTTCTGGTAAAGTTCATTGGCGGACTGAAAGGAGTCCCCTGTAACGGGATAATTGGCATCCACCCCCATCCAGATATGGGTGGTGTCGGGATAAGCATAACCGTACTCATTGATATAACCGTCAATTTCTTCCTCGCTCAGTATGGTATTTCCCATAAATACAAGGCTGTCCGGATAGTATATCAGATACCATCTGTATTCGTTAAATGTCTCCGTGACATAATCGTCGTCTGCCTTTTCCAGGTCCTTTCGGTTGGTGTATGTGGACATGCCGCTGTCCGTCATTGTGCGCACCATGTATTTTACATTGGTGTTTTCCTCTTTGTATGCGTCATTGCAGACCTGGTAGCGCTGGTAATTGGATGTAATGTCCTGAATGACCATATCCGTATTTTCCTGAAGCAGTATATAGTCTACCCAGTTATCGGCGCAGGCCGTCAGCTGCCGTTCCCCGTTTGCCATATCGTAACGGCAGTTTATCATGGGAACATACACCACAAGGCTTCCGTCATCTTCCCTGGAAACATCCAGGTCCTTCAGCTGTTTGGCCATAACATGGGAAAAGACAAGGTCCTCCAGCTGTTCCTGGGTACAGGCTTCCAGTTTTTCAGAGAGCAGACGGATTTCTTCCGCGGATTTGCCGGAAGGGGATTGGGGTTCGTCCATGCTATCCGTTGGATGGTTCCCGTCTTCCGTTTCCCCATCTTCCTGTCCCACAAGAATGCTGCCGGGATCCTCCACCCGGTAAAAGTCATCAAAACACAGCTGGCCGTACTCGTCCAGCTTAAAATTTTCGGGATAAATACAATTGCCGAAATAGTTGACAAAATCCGACATGCTCAGGAAACGGTTGGTGTATTCCACTCCGTATTTTCCCCATTTGATCAGGCTGTCCAGCTCATAGATGGCGGTCACCCTGCAGTTTGGGTTCCCACCGATTTCCTGGGCGCAGGCCGTGATATCGATTTCCTTTGAAGGGTCAAAGACACCGTCCGTCTCCAGCTGCCTCTTGATTGCCACCAGCCGGGTGATGTCGGAAACCGCGTTTCGAAACAGGTCATGGTATATTTCGGAGTCCTCAAATGCCACACCCATATCCGCGGGGAAAATTTTATAAACCTGTGTGCCGTCTATGGAATTTACCGCCACATGGGAATTCAGCAGCAAACCTGCCACAGCCAGCAGCATACCTGCCGCAAGGAGGTGCTGGACCAGTTCCAGGCACAGCCTTTTGAATGTTGACTTTTTCATACGGAATATTCTCTTCCTATTGTCTGTCTATTTTATAGCCCACGCCCCAAACTACCTTCAGGTATCTGGGTTCCCGGGGATTGATTTCTATCTTCTCACGGATATGACGGATATGTACCGCAACCGTGTTGTCTGCGCCGATGGCGTCCTCATTCCAAATGCTCTCATAAATCTGGTCGATGGAAAATACCCTGCCCTGGTTTTTCATCAGCAGCAGCAGGATATTATATTCTATAGGCGTCATTTTCACCGCTTCTCCGTCCACGGTAACCTGCTTGGTATCGTCATTGATGACCAGTCCGCCGGTCTGATAGATGGCCTTGCTCTCCGGACTCAGGCTTCCCAGTAAAGTATAGCGGCGGAGATTGGATTTTACCCTGGCTGCCAGCTCCAGCGGGTTAAAGGGTTTGGTAATGTAATCGTCCGCGCCGATATTCAACCCCAGGATTTTGTCTGTGTCCTCTGATTTAGCGGACAGCATGATAATGGGGATACTGCTGTATTCCCTGATTTTCAGCGTTGCCCGGATACCGTCCAGCTTCGGCATCATAATATCCATAATCAGCAGATGGATTTCTTCCTTTTTCATAATATCCATGGCCTGTTCCCCGTCATATGCCTTAAAAATACGGTAACCGTCCTGTTTCAGATAGATTTCAATTGCGTCAACGATTTCTCTGTCATCATCACATACAAGTATATTTGCCATCTTTCCGCTCCGTTCCTGTAGATTGCTGTGTTCATTAAAACCAGGGAAATTCATCCGCCGTCGCCGGCACGAACTTCCGTATTCCGGTTCGCCTGCGGCTCCAGCATCAGAAATGCGCCGCAGTTTCCTCTCTTTCCGCCGCTTGCCCTGTGTGAAAAAAGGTAAGCGCTGTTATGGCAGGTACACAGGTCCGTTACGGCAATCTGCTGCCCCGGGATGCCTGCCTGTTCCAATATCCTTTTATTGGCAAGCCACAGATCCAGCTGATATTTGCCGGGTGCTTTCCCCGGAAGGACAATATCATCTCCCAAATCCGTAAAGCGCGCCGCCACGTCCTCGCTGACCTCGTAGCAGTCCCGGCAGATGGACGGGGCGATAGCGGCATAAAGCGCCTCCGGACGGCTTCCAAAAGCGTCATGCATGGCTTTCACCATACACGCCCCCATTTTCTCAGCCGTTCCCCGCCATCCGGAATGGGCCAGCCCGATTGCCCTGCGGACAGGGTCCACGAAATAAAGGGGCACGCAGTCTGCATAATATGTCACAAGGACAATCCCCGGTTCCTCAGTTATCAGCCCGTCCACATCCGTGTAATCTCTTTCACGGGTAATTCCCTTTCCTCTGTCCGCACCGGTTATTCTGCGGATATTGGTGGTGTGGGTCTGGTGGGATGCCGTCATATCCCCTATATCACAGCCTAAAATATCGGCAATGCGTTTATGGTTTTCCATAACAGCCTCTTCGCTGTCGCCTCTGGTAAATCCCAGGTTCATGGAAGCATACATGCCTTTGCTGACACCGCCCAGGCGCGTGCTGAACAAGTGTCTCACAATCCCCGTCTTCTCCAGAAGCGGAAATGTCAGATACTCCAGCAGGGTGCCGTCGGCATTCCTGACACTGTGCTGCAGAAGTGGCTGATTCTCCTCTGTCCGGGCATCCGTTTCCTTTACAAATATCATTATTCTGCGCCTTTCCCGGCTTTCTCATGCCGCCCTTATATCCTGTCTCCTCCGCCTTCCGTATGGCAGGGATGAAATTCCGCCGCAATCTTTTCCGCCACCCGAATGCCGTCCATGGCAGCGGACATAATCCCGCCCGCATAGCCGGCGCCTTCCCCGCATGGGTACAGTCCCCGAAGCTGCGACTGCATCGAATCGTCCCGCAGAATCCTCACCGGAGACGAGGTACGGCTTTCCACTCCGGACAGACAGGCGTCAGGACTGTTGAATCCCTTAATCTGTGCGGCAAAGGCCTCCATTCCGTCCACAATGGCGGCATTGCACTCTGCCGGAAGGATTTTCGATAAGTCAGCCCATTGGTACTGCCCTTTACACTGCGGCTGAAAAGTCGAATCCGATTGGACTGTATTCTGTCCGCAGCCAAGCACCCGGCTTTTGAAATCTTCGTATCGCTGAACCGGAATTCGGCCTTCGCCGGACTCATAAGCGCGCCGCTCCAACTGTCTCTGAAACGCAATTCCTGCCAGGGCGTCGCTCTCACCGCCAAAATCCCCGGGCGTTACCGTCACAATGACAGCGCTGTTTGCATTTTTACCGTCCCGTGCTCTGTAGCTCATACCGTTTACCGCCGTGTGGCCGGGTTCTGAGGAAGCATTTACCACATACCCTCCGGGGCACATGCAGAAGGAATAAACACCCCTTCCGTTTTTCGCTTTTGCCGCCACCTTGTATGGAGCAGCCCCCAGGATGCCCGGATCAGGAATTCCGTACTGGCTTTCGTTGATCATTGGCTGCGGATGCTCCACCCGCAGCCCCACGGCAAAGGCTTTCGCCTCCATGGGAACCTGCCTGGCCTGCAGCATGGCAAACGTATCCCTGGCACTGTGGCCGATTGCCAGAACCAGCTGCGCGCATGCCAGCCGTTCTTCCCCGTTAATGACAACACCGGCCACCTGTCCGCATTCCAGTTCGATATCCGTCACCCTGCTCTCGAAGCGGACCTGGCCGCCCAGCCGTATAATTTCCTCCCGCATCCGCTTTATCACACCGCAGAGTACATCAGTCCCCATATGGGGTTTGGCCTCGTAGCAGATACGCTCCTCTGCCCCGAATCTGACAAAGGTCTCCAGGACGGCCCGTCCCCGCCCGTCCCTGTCTTTTACCAGCGTATTCAGCTTGCCGTCGGAGAAGGTACCCGCACCGCCTTCTCCGAACTGTACGTTGGATTCGGATTTCAGCTTCCCTGTCTCCCAGAATTCGTCCACATCCTTGCAGCGCTCCTCCACGCATTTTCCGCGTTCCAGAAGAATGGGGTGATATCCGTGCAGCGCCAGAAAATAACCGCAGAACAGCCCTGCCGGTCCCGTTCCCACTATGACGGCAGGGGTTTTCTGTATGCGTATTCCCGGATCCGGAAAGCGATATGCTTTCTGCTCGGAATCGCATACCAGGTTTTCTTTTCCGCGAAAACGGCGGCGGATTTTCTCTTCCTCTTTCACGTCCGCATCCACCGAATAGCTGTATTCCACATGGGGCTTTTTTCTGGCATCAATGGATTTTCGTATTATTTTTAACGTTTTAATATTCTCTTCAGGAACCCTCAGGACCCTGGCCGTACTTCTCTTCAAATCGGCAGCGGAATGCTCCGGCTTCACTTTTACCTGGTTCACTCTGAGCATATAAATACCTCTTTTTATGCATTTTATCGTCTTATTCGGCAGCCGCCGCGCCTGCAATGTGTCCGCTGCACCACGCCCAATGCAGGTTGTATCCGCCGCATTTTCCGTCCACATCCAGGATCTCGCCCGCAAAATAGATTCCGGGCGCTTTTCTGGATTCCAACTGTTCCGTCACTTCGTCAAGGGGTACGCCTCCTGCGCATACCTGGGCATTGTCGTAGGTGTTGCTGCCGATGACGTGTACCGTAAAGCATCTGCAAAGGCTGTAAACCATGCGCATCTTTTTCGGGTCCGCGGACGCCGCATCTTCGGCGGCCTTCAGCCCTGCCAGCCGGATAAAGAGAAGCATCAGCTTCTTATTCAGGATTCCCGTAAAAAATGCTTCCACCGTGCAGCCTTTCCGCAGGGATGCCCGTTTCTCCGCAAAGTGCCGCAGAGCTTCCGCCGGAATATCCGGCAGGAAATCTATCCGGACTTCCACATCCCGTTCCTTCCGCAATATGTAGTTTACCGCACGGCTGACCTGGAATACGGGAATCCCCGAAATGCCGTAATCCGTCAGCTGCAGCTCCCCCCGCTCCCGTATGGATTTTCCGCTTCCGGTGATAACCGTCACCAGGGCGTCTGCCCTCACGCCCGCTACCGACTTCAAATAGTCCTCTTTACACCGCAGCTGCACCAGCGCAGGCACCACCGGAACCAAGCTGTGTCCCAGCTTCTCCGCCAGCCGATATCCGCTGCCGTCTGAACCCGTCTTCGGCATGGCCTGTCCGCCGCAGGCAAGGATGACACGGTCGAAGCAATACACCTTCCCGGCAGCCGTTACCTTTATGCCGGCATTTATCCGGCTGCCCGGCGGTTGCTGGAGTTTCCTGCCCAATTCCCGCCCTTTACGGCTGCCGGTTCCCGCGGGTACTTCGATACGGTCTACCTTGCACTCCGTCACGATCCGTACGTTCTGCCTGGCAAGCTCATACCGAAGTACGTCCAGCACGGAGGATGCCTGTTCCGACATGGGATAGAGACAGCCCTTCTTTTGCTTCAGCATCAATCCGATTTCCTGAAAGAAAGCTGCGGTGTCCTCTGTGCCAAACCGTGCGAGGCATTTTTCCAGAAAATCAGGGGATTGGGTATAGTATTCTTCCATATCCAGTTTTTTGTTTCCTAGATTGCATTTTCCGTTCCCGGTGGATAATAGCTTTCTGCCCGGCCTGTCATTTCCCTCCAGCAGCGTCACGGTGGACCCGCACCTTGCCGCCGTGATTGCCGCCGTCATTCCAGCGGCTCCGGCTCCCACAACGCCCACTGAACATCCCATTGTCATTCTCCTGTTCCGTTCCCAATTTCCTCAGCTGGAATAGTTTTCCAGGAAATTGTAGAGTTTCTCTTCGTTTTCTATCCACATCATTTCCATGATGCTTTGCTGTATCTCACCCGGCAGGGAATCCAGAAGGATTCCGGTTTCGATGTAAACCGTTTTTTTGTCCTCCAGGTAAACGATTACCTTATTGTCATAGGCCGCAAGGTAAAAGCTGCTGCTGGGCTGAACATACTTGTAGTTCATCTGCACCACCACGCGTTCCCTGGAAAAGGAAAGCACTTCCAGCCCTACGAACCCCCTCTCCAGCTCGGACAGCGGGGGAAACGCTTCATACACATCCATCGCCTGCAGGAACTGCTCCCTGTTCATTCCCACATATTTATCCGGAAGCCGCCATACGGTTTCCACTACCGTATGATACAGCACATCCGTTTCCTCCAGCACATACTCCGTATCGACACAGAGGGTTTCCGCAGAAAAAAGGACTTCCTCCGCGTCCTCATCGCCGGCGGTTTCCTCATCCATTACAACTCCGTAGTCAAGTCTGTCGTCCGGAACCGGTACCGGTTCCTGTATGGCTTCTTCCGGTTCGGGCGTCACCACAGGCAGCCCTTCAAACAGAGATTCCTGTTTTTTATCCTGCCCTTCCGGGTAGAAAAAATGGGATGCCTCCACGCCTGCATAGAAGCCAAGACCCAGCATACACAGCGGATACAGGACAAATAAGCTGATACTCTTCAATAATCTCATACTGACCCCCATGCCGTTCATGTTAGGGTTCATGCGTTCACAATAGTTCACAATAACGGCATTTCTTCTTTGTATTAATCAGTATCAGCCTTTTTTGCCCAGTTTATTCAGGTAAGCGTCAATATATTTACGAGTATAAATGCATCCTCTGACCGAGTACGGCAAGCAGCCGTCCTCCCGGAAAGGTTTCCAGCTCCTGTTCCTTAATATTTCGAAGCACCAGGAGCAAAATCCAGTAGAGCATGCCCGATATCAAAAATGCCAGCAGCATTGCGGGAAGTGCGCCCAGGCCTGCAAAGAGCCGGTTTAAGAGCATGCACACCAGTCCCGATATCCCTCCGGCGCCCAAAGGTACCGCCAGGACATTCAGCCAGTCCATCCCTATCCTGAGCAGGCGGAAGGAAAGCACGCCCGCTATAACGCACAGAACAAGGGTACCTG